>Ga0102944_1000075_pt1 | contig 77095 bp, 73 predicted proteins | sample SalPonD_shore_MG_FD_78172 | JGI IMG/M metagenome (GOLD analysis project Ga0102944, IMG submission 78172) | Salt pond soil microbial communities from South San Francisco under conditions of wetland restoration - Salt Pond MetaG... | ecosystem: Environmental > Aquatic > Marine > Intertidal zone >... | reverse complement strand
GTGGATGCGACCAATTTGGAACGAAATCTCTTTTTAACCTTTCAATTACTTGAATTAAAAATTCCAATGATTATATGTCTTAATCAGATGGATATTTTAAGAAAGAGAAATATTGAAATTGATATTGAAAAAATGGAAGAGATTTTTAAATTACCTGTTATACCCACAGTTGCTGTCCATGGGAAAGGAGTACATCATCTATTGGAGAAATCAATAGAATTTTTAACATATCAAGATTTTCACCCACATCATAAAGATCATCAACAAAGACGATTGAGAGATCATCATCCACAGTATATTTTTTCAAAAGAACAGTTTATAGAAAAACTCCAGTCAAGCAATACTCTTAGAGAAATCTATCAATTTCCAGATCTTTCACATCTATTACATTTTGGAAAGGAAATTGAATCTAAAATTCAATCAATAATAGAGAAAATTGATGAGTGTCAGGATTTCTTTTCCCAATTTAATTATCCCAAAAGATTTCTTGCCATTAAAATACTTGAGGATGATGAGGAAATAAAGAAATTATTTAAAGACAAGGAAGAAACTTGTAGAATTCTAAAAAAAGCAGAGCAGTGTCGTCTAAAATTAGAAGAACTGCACGGAGAGGATATCTCGACAATAAGTTCATCAGAAATATATCACAATATCAATGATGCAATAGATGAAATTCTAATAATAAAATCAAAAGATGAAATTAAGAAGAAAACTTTAACTGATATACTTGATCATATAACCACACACTCTTTTTGGGGCTATATAATACTAATTTTGGTGCTTGTGGGTATATATTTTTTTACCTTTACCATTGGAGATTTAATTGGTGGATTTTTGGATGAAATTTACGGTCTTTGGACGCAAGATATTTATAATTCCTTTGGTTCAGAAACGCTTTGGGTGACAATCTTATGGGATGGGGCTGTTGGAGGCTTTTTTGGAGCGTTTGGTGGTGTTTTGGTCTATGTAGTTCCATTTTTTCTAATTATTGAAATATTACAGGACTCAGGCTATCTTCCACGAGCGGCTTTTCTCATGGATAAATTTATGCACGCTTTAGGTATCCATGGAAAATCAATAATTCCTATGATATTAGGCTTTGGATGTAATGTTCCAGCCTGTGCGGGATGTAGGATTATGGAAACTGAACGCGAAAAAAAAATCTCAATTGCCTTAACTTCATTAATTCCTTGTGCTGCTGTTATGACAGTTGTGTTGGGCCTAGTAGGACGATATCTGGGTCTTGGATGGGTATTACTTCTATTCTTTATTAATTTCTTGGCGATTATTATTATAGGCAAAATCCTAAATAAAACCATGCCGGGGAAATGTACAGAATTAATAATGGAGATGCATGAATATAGGATGCCTAATATTAATGTGATTTTAAAGCAAACCTGGATTAGGTCAAAAGAATTCATCTTTAAATCCATGCCTCTTATCGTGGTAATCGGTATATTCTTGGAGATAATGTTAATTTTTAATGCACTTGATCCAATCAATATATTTTTGTACCCGATTACTGTTTTATGGTTAGGATTACCATTTGTGACTGGTATTTTCTTACTATATGGAATTTTAAGAAAAGAACTCACATTAGTATTACTTGGAGTTCTGGCTAACTCATTAGGAACAAGCATTAACCTACTATTAACTCCATTGAATATGCTGGTTTTTAGCATTGTAACGATGCTCTATATCCCATGTTTTGCAACTATTATCGTTATCGCTCGTGAAACCAACTGGAAATATGCGATTCAAGTAAGTTTACTAGAGATTGCCATCGCATTGTTGATCGGAGGGGCGATTAATTGGATAGGTCTTGCTATCTTAAATTTCATTTAAAACTATTTATAATTCCTAGAGTTAAAAAATAAAAACTATTAATCTATTTTTTATCCATCAGACTGGTGAATTTTGTTGACAACTAAAGATTTCAAGTATTATCTATTTATCATCGATCAAATTAATTGGCAGATTGTAAAATCAGGTAGTATTATTGGAACCAATAATGAAACGATTTACAATCAGATTGGTGAAAATGATAAGATACTAGTATATGTCAGTGGTATTTCTGAAATAAAAGCATTATATGAAGTAATTTCAAAATATAAAGAAGAGGTTTCACTATTTCATAATAAAAGGTATCCTTTTAGATTTAAATTGAATTTAATTGAATTTTTTGAAAAAGAGACACATTTTAAAGATTTGGTACATAAATTAAAATTTATAGAAAATAAAGAGAAATGGTACACTCATTTAGGTGGGATAAAAGGAATAACCGAACTTTCATTGAGAGATTATACCGCTTTGATTAGATCTTTAAAATGATCTCCTATTCCTCTATAATTTAATTATATATAATGAGTTTTCAAAATTTTTATTGTTCCACGTCTATTTTGGGAGTGGTTTGTTAATGTTTTTTATAAATAAATCATTAAAATTTATTTGAATTATTAAAAAAAAACTTGATGAGTTTTTAAAAATGAAAATTAGAGTGAAAACCCCTTGTCGTATTCATTTGTCTCTAATTGACGAGAACGGTTATACGGGAAGGGTGGATGGCGGTATTGGTCTCATGCTTGATAAGCCAAATGTTGTATTTGAAGCCACCAATTCGGCTAAAGAATTTAAGATTGAAGCTCATCGCTACTATAGGGAATCCATTGAAGTGATAAATGAGAAAGCTTCAAAACTTTTTAAAACACTTGATATTAGCAATAAGAATTTTCATTTTTATTTAAAACAATATTACCCTTCTCATGTCGGGTTGGGGAGTAAGACACAATTATCATTAGCTATAGCATCAGCAATCGCAAAATTAAAAGATCTCGATATTTCTCATAAATCTCTCACAAATATTGTTGGAAGGGGAGGTACATCTGGAATTGGATGGCGCGGATTTAAAACAGGAGGTTTCATATTAGATGGAGGGCATGATTTTGGTATTGGAAAAGAAAAAGAAACCTTTTTGCCATCCTCCGCTTCAATTTCAGCAGATCCTGCTTTAACTATATTCCGTTATGATATTCCAAAACATTGGCGATTTGTTTTAGTTATTCCTAATGTTAGCAAAGGAGCATATGGCGATGAGGAAGTTTCAATCTTTCAAAAGCATACTCCAATTCCGAAAGAAGAGGTAAATGAAGTATCTCATCAAATTTTAATGAAAATAATTCCTGGTATTTTGAAAAAAAATTTAACGATTTTTGGAGAAGGTCTTAAAAGGATTCAATCTATAGGATTTAAGAAAATTGAAATCAGTTTACAAGATAAAATCGTGAAGGATCTTCTCAACTTTATGGGAGAATTTGGGGTTAAAGCTTACGGCATGAGTTCTTTCGGACCAAGTGTGGTTGGAATAACTGAGTCTGATGCAGAAGCCAAAGAATTATTTGAGACTCTTAAGGTAAAACTTAATCACTTGGGACATTTTTATATATGTGAACCTAACAATTTAGGAGCAAGATACGAAATTCTTGATTAGATATTATGACGGATAAAAGTAAAATTCACTTTTCACCTGATTTAAATATTAGAGAACGAGCATGTTTTGAAACTGGAATAAAACTTGGGGCGCTTTATCATATTTTATGTGGGATTCCAATTTCTTCAGATGAAGATGTAATATCCTCACTCGAAAAAGGAATTGAGAAGAGTATTTCATGTCAACCATATGTAAAACAAATAAAAATTACCTTAGCACGACATCTCATAAACGGTAAAAAGAGTGATGAATTCGATTATGATGAAATAACGGGAAAAATTATAAGAGCTCAATTAATATTAGAATTCGAACAAGTAGAAATAACTGCTAAAATTGACTGGGTGGAAGAATTGGAATATCCTCTAATGTTTATAGAGAAAATTGTTGAAAGAAAATAAATTCCATTTTTAAATCCTCTTTTAAGGTAATTCTAACATTTTGCAGTATTTTTGAACAAGATTGATAGTTTTGAGCACTTGGGTATTTTTACTGAATCTCCTAATATCATTCTCAAATTGGCTTATCTTATCTTCTATTGATGAGATTAAAATCCTCTCTTCCTTAATATATGCAACTTTCAATCGAGTCGCTAAAATAATCATCTCTAAAGCTAAATTTTCGGCTCTGTTATATAGTTTATAACTAGCTTTAAGATTATTAACATATATTGGTTTGATCCTAAATTCAGTAAGATTGATCTTTCCTAGTTCGTTTTGTTTTTGCTTTTGCTTTTTTCCCTCAACCATACCTATGATTATTCCCCACGCTTGTTTTATATAAGGAATATTATATATTACATTTTCTATCTGATTTGGTAAATATCTTTGTAGCTTGGAAATCTTAGATTTATTTAAGTGCTCATAATACTCTTTTGGAAAGATATCTAAATTAACTTTGGATTCTGGTTCCTTTAATGCTGCTAAAGCATATAAATAGATATTATCTACAAAATTTATCACCACTAAACCATTAGCTTCAAGATTTTGAAAGGTTTTTGTAGTTGGATAAGGGTTCATTATGAACAAATTATTCTCCTTCAGTCTTATTCCCATAGAAGATGTATTAGGTTTTATTTCTTCTGTATCTTTATTAATTGAAATAGTTGTTGCCAAAATTTCATATAAATGATCCTTTTCTATCCCAAATTTCTCTATAAAATTAATCCTTCTTGGATTCAATGTGATCTCACTTAGGGTTGTAAAAAATGTTTTTAGCTTTAAATTTTTAATATTCAAAATCAAATAAAAGAATTAGTTCTCAATTTGTTATTAATTGAAAATTTTAAAAAAATAAATAATAAAAAAAATCTTTTAAAGATTAAATTCTGTTACTTTAGGTCTTGAATATTTACGTTCTTCCGGATAAATAACCCCAATTACGGGAGGACAACTATTATAGATTTCTTCTATTTCTATTCTGCCAAATTTAATCAATCTACTTCTTTCGATTCCCGTATATGTGCCTTTTACAACTTGATTTGCATAATCGAAATTCATACAAAATACAGCAACTTTTGCCCCTATAGGTATCTGCAAAAGATCATCTTTTGGTGAAGAGAGTGGAAATACAAGCCTATTATGATCTGCTGCTTGTAGTGGAATGCAAGGAACAATGATAGGATATCCATCCTCAGGATCGATATAACTTATCGCTCGAATAGCAATTGGTGCGGTAAATAAATTATAACCTCTAACACCTAATCGTTCCTCCTCTAAATCTGTTTTAGTACCGCCTTTTCCAACTAAATCTTTTACAATACCTCCAACTATTCCCAATAGAGAGAGATCTCTAACTGATCGTGCTGCTACCACTTCATTATAATAAGCTGTATGAACACGGATATAAGTGTTATAGCGCATGATTTTTAGAGTATTGAAATATTCTATTTCCTCTCCCTCTTTTGTTTTGTAATCAAAATTCGCTTTTACTTGCAAGAATTTAAAGGGCATATCTGCTGTCATATAAAAAATACCTTGTTTCGGATTATTCATTATGTTTTTCTTGCTAGTCCCTTCTGTAAACGCTCCCCAAACGATTTCATTATTATTTGTCGCAATATTACTAGAAATCATAGTTATATGGGGCCAGCCTCTCTCATCAACTGTTGAAACTAGTTTCAACATGATTTCTGGACTTGTAAACTCTACTGCTTTATCCGATAATTGAGAAGACCATTTTAAAGAGTTTTCTTTTCCCATTGTAATTTCAACTTTTTTAATTATTTTTTTCTAATATTTTTAACAAGATGGTAATTTTATGTTATCTGGCTTCGAAGATTCATCTATTTCTTCACTTTTTGTAAGACCTGACCATTGAACATTTTTTACTCCAGTCTTTTTCGCAACTTCATAAAGAAACATTATCTCATTTTCCTTCATAAGTGGAACACCTGCTAAATCCCATTCAAGATCCAACCTTTCATATTTATCAGCGCATAAATTATTGAACGCAAGAAGATCCCATCGTTCAGGAATATTATCTAATTCATTAATGATGAAGTTTCCTATTCCTTCTATGTTTTCTTCTGTTGCTGTATAATTTGGAATAAGTGGAGTTCTAATCCATAACTTTTTATCATGTTGCTGCGCGTATTTAGCGAGCCATTTCGCATTTTCAAGAATCTTTTCATTAGATACACCTGTAAATTCTTTATGCTTCTCTGAATTCATTTCCTTAATATCCAAAAGGATTAAATCTATGTTGGGCAATAATTTTTCATATATCTCCTTCTTGGCATATCCACATGTATCCAAAGCAGTATTTATTCCGTTGTCTTTACATTTTTTAAGAAATTCATATACAAATTCGGATTGAAGAGTAGGTTCTCCACCAGAAATGGTGACTCCTCCCCCTGACTGTGTATAATAAACTCTATCTTTATCTACTTCATGAAAGAGATCATCCAAATTCCATTCTATTCCAAACATATGAAGGGCTGTGCTCGGACATTCTTCTACACATTCTCCACAACTTATACATTTTTCTCTGTTAATCTGGAGACCTTCATCAGTGAATTCCAGAGCGCCTTGTTTGCAGGTTTCGATACAAGTTTTACATCCTATACATTTATGCGATAACCATTCTAATAAAGGCGTTTTAGGAATAGATTCTGGATTATGACACCATACGCATTTTAAAGGACAATGTTTCATGAATACGGTTGTTCTAATTCCAGGTCCATCCTCAGTGGACATTTTCTGAATCTCGAAAACCAATCCTTTTTTTGTTTTTGACTCTGTCAAATATACCATCTTGATTGATTTTTTTATATATTACATTCCATGGCTTTCTCGAGCAATTATTTCATCCTGTAATTCTTTTCCTATTGCTGTAAAATATGCATTATATCCCGTTACCCTTACAAGCAAATTTTCATAATTTTCGGGGTGCTGTTGAGCATCTTTTAGCACATCTGCATCTAAAATGTTGATTTGTAGACATGTACCTCCATTTTCGATATAACCACGAAGATAGGCTTTAAATTTCTCTCTATGCTCAGGATCTCTAAGGATGCTTGGATTGAAGGTTATAGTGTGGCTAGAACCATTCGGTAAATAGTTGATATACTCTCCATTTTCTGTTTTCCCTCCTAAAGCCGTCCCAACTGAATTTGTAACTGCCGTTGGTCCTTCTGTGTCGACACCATCAGTAGGATTAATTGCATTTGATAAAAATACACCTTCCTTTCTACCATCTGGGGTTGCTGGTGTTAGAGCAGCATCCTCACCAGCCCAATAGTTCCATGAGAGCATTCCTGGGCGATATTGGAATCTTGTGGGTGTTTTATATTTCCATGTTTCATCTGACCAGATTTTCATTACTTTTCTTGCCATCTCATCTGCCTCATCATTATCATTTCCATATTTCGGGGCTCGGTTTTTTAGCATTGTTTGCATCACCGCATATTCACCTTCAAAATTATTCACTAACGCTTCTTTGATTTCTGATAAGGTGTATTTTTTTTCTTCATATACAAAGTGCTTGATTGCTAATAGGGAATCGACGGTAGTTGCAAATGCAACACCTTCAACTGTGACAAATCTTAGTTCTGGACCCCCATTTCTAATATCTATGCCTTTCTCTATACATCCCCTAACAATAGTCGATAAATATGGAGTCGGTAAGTATTTGCCCCTAGTTTTCTCGGTTAAATTATTGACTTCAACTAGATAACTTATAATATACTGTATTTGGGTTTTCCATGCCTCCCAAAACTCTTCCCATGTTTCGAAGTCTTCTGGATTGCCTGTTTTTGGGCCAAATTGATCCCCTTCTTTTGACCAGGGTTCATTTGAATTTCCAGGCATAATTTTTCCATTCCATAAGGTTAATTCAATGCTTTTTGCTAAGTTTGGATTGCAATTCACGGTCCCAGAACGATCATTGCCTTGCATCGTGTTTTCCAAACATCCAACGCACGCATAATCCCACGCATCTTCTTTTGGTATTCCTTCTGTGATCATTCCAGCGATACTTCTTTCATCAAAATTAATCAAAAATGGAGCACCCTGTGAACGAGATACGCAATCTATAATTATATTTAGTAGTTTATCTGGGGTATTTCTATGGATTCGAATATTTGGTTTTGGTTCTAAAATTGGCGACCACTCATCTATTACCTCAATGATCGCATATGTAAGCTCATTCGTTAAATCCTCCCCATTTGGACCACATCCTGAGAGCGTCATCAATTGTCCATATCCCGATGTGATTCCTTGCTTTCCCACCTTTATCATAGCATCATACGCCGTATTAGAGTGAAACCAAAAACTTCCCAAAATTTCTTTTGCAAAATCTCTCGTGATATTTTTCTCATCCAACACATCTTTTTTGTATAAATGCCAGAGATGTTGATCAGTTCTCCCAAACGATGTACCAGGACCAGGATAGGATTCCTCGGCCATAATAAGCATATGGGTTAACCAAATCGCTTGGACACTCTGCCAAAATGTTTCTGCCGGTTCCCATGGAACTTTCTCTAAGTTTTTTGCCATTTGCTCGAGTTCTTTCGCACGTTCTGGAGAAGCGTTTTCTTTGAGTCGTCTGCATTCTTCCGCATATTTTTTCGCAAGCTTTTTTGGAATTTGAGTAGCTCTAATCATCGCTTTTAACTCGTCACCTTTTGCGCCTTTTTTCTCTTTTTCTGAAAGTTTCTCGTAACTCTCTTTCGCTTTCTCATAGAGGAATTTAAATCCTTTCTTTATAACTGTCTCATAGTCGGGGATAACATGCCCTCCGGTTGCTCCTGTATTACCGAAACCTGCGCCATGGAACTTAAAATAGTCATGGCGGTTCCTTAATATTTGTTTCCAATAAGGCTTTGTTTCTTTTTCATTTAGGCAATTGCTTAGTTGTGTATTAAATCGAGCTCCAGCGATCAAATCATTTTCAGAAATAATTTCTTTTGGTATATAATCTACCATTACTTTCTCAAAAAACATTATTTTCCGTTCTGGAATGGAAAGCTCCCAGAAACCTTCCGTCAAATCAACTTTGGACGCCATTGACCTAAAAGAAGTCGCAAATACTCCCTTATCTTCAGTTCCTATATACATTACTAATTCTGGAACGATATAATAGTTCATCTCCTCAAATATAGTGTCCCATTCAGTTCCGGTTGTGAAAGGGTTGTATTCATTGTTCCATTCACGATCCACTCCTTTAAAATAATACTCTCTCAACCAAGCAGAGCGAGACAATAAGTCATGAGGCTTAGCAATTTCAAATTTCATACCTTTCCCAGAATCAGATGATTCTGTGGCTTTACTCATTTTTTAGACCTCAATATTTAGTAAATGTTTAATTTTATTTTTCCATTTTAAAGAAAATACAATTATATTAAAATAAAATTGATATCAAATATAATAAATTTCAATTGTAGTTTTCTTTTATAACTATTAAAATTTCTGAATCTATAAATCTTTTTCTCATCCTGGTCTCTATTTTTTCAGATTTGGAAATTATTCCTATAATCCTATTGCTCTAACAAAATTCCATACTGTGACAGAAGAAAAAGATTCAATCCGTACTTTTTAGGTTTTTGTCTTTTTTGGTTGAGGGTTTCTTATTCTAACAATTGGAAGGGGTCTCTTTCTTTTTTTTTTACCCCAATATTTTTCTTTCCTTTAACTTCTATATTTCCATTTACGTGTTAGAATTAATTTTTTATTTGATTGGCTTTATGATTGCTTCTAAAGAAAAAGAAAAAATAAAACAAAATTTTTTTTACTTTTACTTTTTTCTTTAAATATAAGAATAATCAGATCTTTTTAATTGCGTAAATTTCTTTTTAAAAATTGGTTTTGGTATATTTTTAACTGAATTACTAAAAATAAACAATTCCTCTAGTTTTTTTAAGTTACAAAAAGATTCGGGAAAAGTAGCAAATTTATTCCCTCTAATATCTAAATACTTTAAGGAATTAAGATTTCCAAGTGTATTTGCATTGTTTGAATTCTTTCCCATTAATATAAATATAAATTTTATTGTGTTTTAATTTTAAAGTGATATATTCATTAATTTTGAATTCTTTCTCTCAATTCACTTTTTTTTAAACTTAGATATTATATGTCCAGAATAATTATCTTTAATAAAAGAGAGGAATAGAAGATTTAATTCTATTTCGGTTTTATAGTTTTTTTCTTTAAATTTCAAAAAACAATAAAGAGAGAAAGAGCTTATGCATTGAAGGGGTGATTTTTAAACACATTTACATGCATTTGGATTAAATTCTCAATTTCTTTGAGCATACCACGTTTTTGGTCTTCGCAAAATGCAATTGCTGTCCCCCCCGAACCTGCTCGTGCAGTACGTCCGATACGATGCACATAAGTTTTAGCTACGTCTGGTAAGTCATACTGAATGATATGTGTGATATTATCTACATCAATACCCCGAGCGGCTACATCGGTAGCAATCAGTACACGGGTTCTACCGTCGCGAAAGTTTTTAAGTGCTCTTTGCCGCGCAGTCTGTGATTTATCTCCATGTATTGGTTCGGCATTAATTCCTTTTCTTTTTAAATTTCTCACGATTCGATTAACACTACGTTTTGTACGAATAAACACCAATACGCGTTTAAAAGCGGGATCTTGGAGCAAAAATTCCAAAAGCGCCTGTTTTTTTCTCTTTGATGTAAAACATACTGCCTGCGTGATAATATCTAAGGTAGGCTTTTCTGGAGAAATTCTTATCTCAAGAGGATTAGTCTGAATATTTTTAGCCAATTCAATGATTTTATCGGGAAGTGTCGCCGAGAATAGCATTGTTTGTCGATTTTTTTGAGGAAGTTTCTTTATGATACGCCGAATATCGGGAATAAACCCCATATCAAGCATCCTATCACCCTCATCTAATACGAATACTTCAACATATCTTAGATCAACATATCCTTGTCTCATTAAGTCTAGGAGTCGCCCAGGTGTTGCCGCCACAATATCCACACCACGTTTTAGTTGTTGGACTTGTGGGTTTTGTCCTACTCCACCGTAGATCACAGTTGATCTTAATCCCGTATATTTACCATAGATATTGAAACTATCTTTTATTTGAATGGCAAGCTCTCTTGTAGGAGCAATTATTAATGCTCTTATTTGACGTTTCTTATGCGTTTTTTTGGTACTCCCATCATTAGAGCGTTTCGGAATAGTTTTATTCAGCCGCTGCAGTATAGGAAGTGCAAATGCTGCAGTCTTACCCGTTCCTGTCTGAGCACATCCCAAGAGATCACGCCCATCTGAAACGAGAGGGATGGCTTTTGCTTGTATTGGGGTCGGTTCAACATAGCCGGCATCTCGTATTGCATGTAATAATTCTGGAATCAGTTCAAGATCTGTAAAAGAGATATCAGTGCTTTTTTGTCTTGCTGTTTCAGATTGCATATCTCTCGAATTAAATTTTGCAAGATCACTTAAGGATATTTCATTACTAACTTCACTAATTTGTTCAGGAGATTTTTTTCCCTTAAGCCTTTCTGCATGTTTTGCAGCAAGTCCTTTTTTTTGCTTTTTAACCTTAAATGTAACACGATCGCCAGCAAAAAGTCGAATATCATCATTATTTTGAATAGCAGAACGATGTAAAAATACATCTTCATCAATAATTTCTGATGATATAAATCCATATCCTTTTTCTTCACTGTACCACTTGACCGTTCCGGTCATCATCTTATTTGATTGATTTATCATAATAATCATAAATTTTATGTATATTTCTTAATTTATGGGTAATTTCTCATAAAAAACCTCGCAAAATGGTTTTATTAATTAACTATCCTTATAAGCGGGGTTCACCATTAAAATAATTACATACAATATCTCAGAAGAAGGGATCACAGGTAATGCACATTGTTTCAATGCATCCTCTTACTTTTTATATAAATCTTCAGTCTTGAATTGAAAAGTAATAATTTCTTAAAATAACCCATACTAACTAAGAAATTAAGTGTTTTATTTTTTATTAAATTAATCAAATTTAAGCAGATTAATTATTAAAATCTAATTATCTGAAGAATAAAAAAGGAATATTTTTTCATTATTCATAATATATCTTTTCAATTTTGGAAATTCCACGAAGAATTACCATACAAGAAAAATTGAAAAAATAGAAGATTTAAATATCTTTTAACCATTAATTATTGATATATATAAGATAGAAATTACTAAATTAAATTTCTAAATAACTATAATTAAATAGATTGCAGTTTGGGTGAAATCACATTTCTGAAGATATCTCTTTAATAAAGAAACTCCGAATTGGGAATTTAATTAACCTTTCTTTAGTAGAAATTATCACGTTAAATTCTCTACTTGAGTATGGAAAGCCTATTGTACGCTACACTCTCTATGTAATAGTAAATGAGTTAATTCAGACTAGAAAAACAGATTTGGAAAATTTATCAGCTAAAGGATTGAACGAATACGAAAATCGTTTGCTAACCTATGTTAAAAAGAAAGAGAAAAGTGGTACGAATCTTTCAACCTCAAGTTTTTATAATAATCTTTCTAATCTCGAGTCTCGAGGCTTAATTAAATTCAATCTTAATCATAAAGGACGCATCGAGACTGTGGAGCCTACACCACTTGCTAGAAATGTTATTAAAACCCTTCTTCAATTTTTTATGGATTCAACGGTTATTCCTGACTTCGTAAAGTTTGATGAGGGATTGACTAATCTGATAATTGAAAAAAGTGGGAAAACCCATTTAGATAACCTCATGGGCGTATGGTTTTCAGAATATATTCATCTCCGTTTAGTAAATTGGTATAAAAACCTTGCTGACGAGGTATTCATTTTATCGAGTAAGGAAAATTATGAAGATTATTCCAAAACAGATCTCGAAGATGTACGCATTTCTAAAGTTCATAATAAAATAATCAGGGAACCAGATAATTTTATTGAAATGATTGCTATCCCGAATTATAAAAAGAAAATTCATTTTTATGGAATGGATCGTCTTGAAATTCTTGCTGAATTGTATAGAATATTAAGACCGAATAATGGTATGGTAATTATAGTTGCGAAAGCACCTTTCCCTTTAACAAAGGATATAGCTGCTGATGAGATTCTAAAAATATATAAAGATTCAATCTCTAATTCAATTTTTTCAAAAGAGGAAATCCTACAAGATTTAAAAACAAGTGGATTTAAAAATAATGAAATCTTCGATTATAAAGGAATGATTGTAGCGATTGGGAGAACCAATAAATCTGAATAAAACGCTTTTAATTTTTTTCAAAATTTGTTATAAGAATATAATGAATTGATAATTATTGTAAAGAGTTAAGAAAAATTCATTTAATTTGCTTAAAATGAATAAAAAAACGGTTTTAGGAATAGATCCGGGATCGAAAAGCTGGGATTTCCTTAGTCTCGATGGCAATGATATTATATTAGATATTTCAATCTCTACCAGAGAAATAATGAGAGAACCCTCCAAAGTCGTTGATATTATCCAATCATTAGATGATAGAAAAAAAATCGATTTGATGGTTGCCCCCTCCGGATTTGGTTTGCCCCTAAAAAAAGTGGAAGATTTAACCGAGAGAGATCTATTCCTAACCTTATTGAAGTTTAAAAGCGAAGAAAAAAATAAATTATTAGGGCTGGGAGAAATCTTACGACTACTTAAGGATTTGGGCGTTCCCGGCGTAATTGTTCCCGGTGTGAAACATTTACCTACTGTTCCAGTTTATAGAAAAATCAATAAAATTGATATGGGCACAGCAGATAAATTATGTACAGCAGTTACGGGAATAAAAGACCAGACAGAACAATATAAAATATCTCCTCCAGAAAGTAATTTTATTATGGTAGAAATTGGATATGGATTTACAGCAGTGTTAGCAATAGAAAATGGCCAAATTATTGATGGAATAGGCGGTTCAAATATTATGGGCTTTAGAGCTTGTGGCAGTCTGGACGGTGAACTAGCGTATTTGATCAAAAATATAAAGAAGAAAAATATCTATAAAGGTGGCGTTTCCTATATAAGTGGTTATAGCGACCTGAGTCTTAAAGAAATTACAATTTTAGCTGAAAAGGATGATCAAACAAAAAAAGCTTTTAATGCTTATTTATCAAGTGTTAAAAAAGCAGTATTCGGAATTTCTTCCTCCTTTTCAAAAAAAGAGAAAATTACAGAGATATTGTTAGCGGGAAGAGGTGCTGAAATAAATTATCTAAGAAATAAAGTCATCCAAACTCTTAAAGAAGTAGCACCTGTTCGATTAATGAATACTTATAGTCAGATAGCAAAAAGAGCAGCCCAAGGTGCCGCTTTTATTGCCGATGGATTATTAGGAGGGAAATATAAAGATATTATTGATAATCTAAGAATAAGAGATGCATCGGGATCAATATTAGATAATATTTATATTCCATTTGATAAAGAAAAAATAGATAGTGATCTTTAATTAGAATCCTAACATTAACTGGGAAGCAAAGTTATTCAATTCTTAGGGGAATAACAGAAAATATCAAAAATCATCACATTGAAGTGTATAAAGTCCCAGTTTCTATTTCCGCTTTTATTACCCCGAAAATGGCTGAAGATGTCTTAAACTCCTTAGACTTAACCAAATATGATTTAATACTTCTCCCCGGATTTGTACAATGGGATTTAAGCAAAATAGAAAATAAATATAACTTACCAATTCGAAAAGGCCCAGAATTTGCTTCAGATCTTCCGATGATTTTGAATAATCTTGGAGAAATTGAATTATCAAACAAAATTGCTGCTAATAAACTTTTTGAGTTATCTGGAGAGAAAAAGTATTATGAAATAGTGCTGGAGAAAATTGATAAAGCTAAGAAAAACATTGCTCATAATACATTCTTTATAAATAAACAAATTAGTGATATCATAATAGGTCCGAGCCTCCCTCCTCCTATTATCGCGGAAATTGTAAATTGTACAAAAAAATCAGATACTTCTATACTCAGAAAAGCACAGCATTATATTGATTCTGGTGCTGATATTATCGATATTGGATGCCTTGCAAACAAATCTAAACCCTCTAGGGTAAAAGAAATTATTAAACTATTACGAAAAAATTTTGATATACTCATTAGCATCGACTCAATGGATGCAGAAGAGATCTCCTCGGCTTTAGAGCAAGGGATCGATATGATTTTGAGTTTTGATATCGGAAATTACAAAGAATTCCTAGATATCCCAAAAGATATTCCTATCGTTATTCTACCAACTAATATTTATGAAGGATATTTTCCAAAAGATCCTGAAATACGAGTGGAAAACTTATTTGAATTAACCGCGAAATTGCAAAACAATGGATTTACCAAGTTAATAGCGGATCCTTTATTAGAAACACCCATCACTCCGGGAATTCTTAATTCCTTACAATCGTATTATTTATATAAACAAAAGACTTCTAAGGAAGAATATAGCCATTTTGAATTGCCAATGTTTTTTGGAATTTCTAATGTTGTTGAATTAATGGATGTAGATTCAGTTGGGATTAACGGTTTATTAGCAAGTATAGCAATCGAGATGGATATGGGGATAGTATTTACCGTGGAGCATAGTACCAAAATGTTTGGAGGTGTGGAAGAATTAAAGAAAGCTTTGATGCTAAATTATCTCTCTAAATACAAAAATACTCCTCCTATTAATGTTGGAATTCAGATGTTTAAAGCGAAAGGAAAAACATCTCAAGAAATCCCAGATTTACCCACTCAAGATATAGTTGATATTAAAGGACCAAAAACCCATTATAAAGCTGATGAGGCGGGTTATTTTAAAATCTATGTGGATCATTATAAAAATAGAATATTTGTCTTATTTTATTCTAATGATGATAAATTGCTCAAGGTTTTTAGTGGGCAAAATGCAGAAGTTATGTCAAAAATAATAATAGAGTTGGAATTAACTAAAGATCTCTCTCATATTAATTATTTGGGAAGAGAATTAAAAAAGGCAGAAATGTGTCTTGATTATGGAAAGCCATATATTCAAGACGAATAATTTTAACTGATTTATACTATTTCAAAACAGGTTTTCAAATCCATACCTGGTTCTAATAACGGCATAAGTGGTGCCAGAGATTTAGCCAAATTTCCAGAATGTTCTCGTAAAGCTTCACCATCTTTATATTTTTCATAAAATACAATCGTATTCTTATCTTTTCGTCCTTTTACTGTATGTGGGATATATTCGAGTGTTCCAGGTTCAGCATTCTTTATTTTTGGAATTAATTCCTTTAATATTTCTTTAGCTTCATCCATCTTACCTTCTTTTACTTTGACACTTGCAATAACTGTTATTGTAATTATTTACACCTTATTCTGTTTTTAATTGAAATTATTAATCAAAATTATCAATAATATTTAAGAATTTCATAAGTGGTTGATCTTTGAGCGGGTTTCTTTCCTGCTTCTCTAATGATGGATATAATCTCCTCTGGAGATAAATATTCCCCAAATTCTGCGCCCGCACTTTTTGAAATATTTTCTTCTAGAAGTGTACCTGAGAAATCATTTACGCCATAATTAAGTGAAACTTGGGCAAATTTTGGTCCTAATTTTACCCAAGAGCATTGAATATTATCAATATAATTATTAAAAAAGAGTCGTGCGACGGAAAATAATTTTAAATCTGCCATCCCATAACTCGGTTTGAGTGGTTTTTCGGGTAATAGAGACAAAACGGGGGTATCTTTAACAAAGGATAATGGTACAAATTCCGTAAATCCCATAGTTTCTTTTTGAATCTCTCTTATCACATTTAAATGTTCAATTCGATCTTCTAATGATTCAATATGCCCATACATCATAGTAGAAGTAGAAGGGATATCCAAATTATGGGCTATTTTCACTATTTCTATCCATTTTTGTGTAGATATTTTGTTAAGGCAAATGATTTCTCTAATTTTATCAACCAACATCTCTGCTGCAGTACCCGGTATAGAATCTAAACCTACCTTTTTAAGTTCCTTTAATGTATCCTCAATTGAATTTTCAGATAATTGCGATATATAGAAAATTTCTTGAGGAGAAAAGGCATGAATATGTATATTTGAATTAATTTCTTTTACTTTTCTTAAAATATCTAAATAATATTCGAACGTTAAATCGGGATTTATCCCTCCTTGCATACATACTTCAGTTATATTAAAATCGCTCGCTTCTAAAACTTTTTTCTCCACTTCATCTATAGTTAATAAAAAAGAATCAGGATGACTTTTAGATACACTGAAAGAACAAAATTTGCATTTTTGATAACATATATTAGTGAAATTTATATTTCTATTAATAACAAAAGTTACAATATCTCGTTTCTTTTCAAAACAAATTTGATTCGCAGCAGATTGTAAAGCTAAGAATTCTTTACCCGTTGTCTTTAGTAGCATTAAAGCTTCTGATTCACTAATATCAATATTATTAAGACTTTTTTCAAGTATATTTTTAATTTCTGGTTCAATATTATTACAAACTTCTTTTAACGACATTTCCTCTAATATTTTTTATTATTTTTTGTATCTTTTCTGGACAGAACGATTGATTATCTATATATTTTTCATAAATTGGTAATCTCTCTTTTAAAATAAACCCATATTTTTTACATATTTTTTCTAATCTTTTAATTTCTGGCCATCTATTTTCTGGATTAATATAATCAATGGTGACAGGGGAAATCCCTCCAAAATCATCAATTCCCATATTTAAAAATTCTTTTTCATAACCGGCAATTAAATTAGGAGGTACTTGAACAGCAATTTTATTTTTGAAAATTATTTTGGCCAGTCCTGCCACTCTTAACATTTCTTTCATAGAAATCATTTTTGGAGGTTGATAATTAATATGTGGCTTTTTAACAAAGTTCTGAATAATAACTTCTTGAATGTGCCCAAATTTATCATTTATTTTTTTTATAAGTAAAAGATCTCTTATTCGGTCTTCCATAATTTCCCCGATTCCGAGTAATAATCCTGTAGTAAATGGTATCTTTAATTTACCAGCCATTTCTATGTGCTTTATTCTTTTTTTTGGAAATTTTCCAGGAGAGTTTTCATGAACTCCTCCATCCTTGTATAATTTTTTACTTGTACTTTCCAGCATCAATCCTATACTTGCTACAATATTTTTTAGAGTCTTCATCTCACCAAGATCTAATAATCCAATATTAATATGTGGAAGTATATCCATTTCCAGTAAATAGTGACAAATATACTCTACGTAATTTAAATAATTGTTAAACCCATAATCTTTGAGTAAGTTTTGAACTTCTGGAAATATCTCTGGATTTTCTCCTGACATAATCAATGCTTCTTTACATCCATATTTCAATGCTGTTTCAGTTTTATTCTTAATTTCCTCTTTGGATAATAAAACAACATTTTCTTCTCCCTTTTCTTTCGGAATCCTATAATTATAATAACAATATCCACATTCATTCTGACAATAATTCGATAAAGAAAGTGTATAATTTTTTGAAAAAGTAATTATCTTCCTTTCTTCGGATGATAAGTTATACTTAATTTTTCTAACTTGCTCTTGTATATCTGGAATACTTAAAGCCAGCAATTTGTCAATATCAAGTAATTTTTTCATTTCTCGACTCGCTTGTATTGTAAAATTACATAATTATTTCTGTGCTTAAAATCAATAAGGTCAAATCTGGGGGCTTTATTCATTTGTTCGAATCCCATCCCCTCGACTAAGCTAGTGGCTTCCACTCCACCAATTATCCAAGGAGCGATAGTAAGTCTAATCTCATCAATTAGATCCTGTTCTATAAAACTCCAGTTCAATGTACCTCCTCCCTCTAGTAAGATTGACTTAATTCCTTTTTCCAAAAGAATGTGCATAAGTTTTGATATATCTACTTGCTCTTTAGATCCACATCTGATAACTTCTAAATTCTTTTTAGATCCATATTCTCTAAATTTTCCATTTGGAACATGTTCTGTAGTACATATAAGGGTTGGATATATCTCTGGTTTATAATTTATTACCTTTGAACTCAATGGAATAGATAAATTACTATCTAGTACGATCCGATAATATCCCGAATGATCATAATATTTAATATGCAATTTTGGGTCATCTTTCAGTATTGTTCCTTTTCCCACCATGATGGCATCGACTCTTGTCCTAAGTTTATGGACCTCCTTCCAATCTTCTTCATCCGATAATTCGGGATCGCCAATTTTGGATGCTATTTTTCCATCAATAGTCATTGCCGCACTTAATATGATATATGGTTTCTTATTTTCTTTCAAAGATTTTCTCACCATTTATAAACACTTGTCTAATATTCTCTGTTTTTGTTCTTTGGACTATTAAGGGATAAATGTTATTATAGTTAATTTGATCGCAATAATAATTATTTGAATTTAAATTAATAGTAAAAAAATCTGCTTGTTTGCCTTCTTTAATAGACCCAATTACATTTTCAACATTTAAAATTCTTGCGGCATTAAGAGTAATCATTTTCAATAAATTTTTAGCTGTTAATGAAAGGTCCTGATTTTTATTTAAAACTTTGAATATCATATATAAATATCTCATCTCCTCAAATAAATCAGGAGAATTCACCATTATATTATCTGTTCCTAATGTAATTAAAATATTATTCCTAACAATTGAATCTATGGGTGGAAATCCAACTCCAAAATATCCATTGCAACGAGGACATAAGATCAATGAAATTTCTGAATCTTTTAATTTAAGTAAATCCTCATCATCTAATTGAGTTCCATGAACAATAACATCAATTATATTATCCTTTAAGATATTATTGAATAATAAGGAATCTCTCTTGTATTCTGCATGATGACAAGCAATAAGTTTATGATATTTTTTCTTAAAACTTTTTAAAATATCTTTTAATTGGGGTGTAATGTTTTTATAGCTTGAAAGACCAATCCCATCAGCATTCTGAAAGATTGATTCTATTTCACTTTTCTCTCTAAATCTTCCTAAAATTTGTGATTTAATTGGATTTGACGCTAAACTTTCTTTTATCAAATTTATTCCCTCTAAACCTCTTTCTCTAAAATCTGAAAAAAATGTAATCCCGTTAGAAATCATTTCTAGTGCTGCTTTTTTTATTCCCAATTTTTTTATGTCAGAGGGAGTATCGGCTAATAGTTTATGTTTAATTCCGTTTGGAGGTGCTACCACATCAATTAGATTTTTATCGTATCCAATCTCTTTTGCAAAACTATCGCCAATATGGATATGAGAATTGATTAATCCTGGAAGAATAATATGAACTGGATTATTTTTTAAAAAATCAATTTCTATTTCTTCACAATCTTCATATATAAGATCTAAAATCCTTCCTTGTTCATCTACTTTAAATTGAATATTTTTTTTTAAGAGTAAATCATCTCCAATAATTCCGAAGGGAAAAGAAAATTGTGTCAAAATACGCAATACCTAAAAATATTTCTTAAACTAAATATTAACTAAATTGAACATTAACTATATTAAATAGTAAATTATTATATATTGAAGTTTTGGCTTCCGGTGAAATAATATTTATCATTTTAAAAAAGACCTTCAAGATTCTGAATCTGCTTTTGATCTACCTATCGATAAAGTAGGAATTGTTAATGTTGAAAAGAAGGTAGAGATTATACAAGAAAATAAACGATATTCTTTTTATCCAAATATATCTGCCCTAATCTCTCTTCCTGCTCAACAGAGGGGCATTCATATGTCTCGGACATCTGAAACTATCGAGGAAATTATTAATGAAGTAATTTTCAAACCAACACCTACTATTGAACTTGTAGGAGATAGAATTGCAAAAAAGTTGATAGAACGTCATCCCTACACCTCAAAAGTCGAAGTTAATCTTGAAGGTAAAATTATCGTTCAGGTTAGAGAAAATTCCCATGGCAATATACAAAAATCATATGATATAAGCTCACGCACCACAGCAAAAAAGAATCAGAAAGATGAAATTGACTTTAATTATTTTATCGGTGCCTCGGCCTTGGGGATGAGTTGTTGCCCCTGTGCCAAATCAATGTCACAAGAATACGCAGAAGAAGTTATTCGAACACGGAAAGATATTAATATTTCAGAGGAAGATGTGAGAAAATTAATTAATATTCTCCCGTTTTCCTCTCATAATCAGAGATCGAAAGGAACCATCATCTTACAAATAAATGATTTAGATACCCATAAAATTGATGTTTTAGAATTAATTGATGTTATTGAAGAAAGTATGTCTGGCCGGATTCAATCGATATTAAAACGACATGAGGAAGCAGAATTAGTTAGAAGCGCTCACCTCAAACCACTTTTTGCAGAAGATATAATACGAGAAATGGCACGCAATTTTATAAGAAGAGATTTTCCAAATCTCCAAGATGAGTTTAAAATCATTTTTAAAGTTGAGAGTTTTGAATCCATCCATCCACATAATGTATATGCTGAGATGAATACAACTGTTGGCAAGTTATATTCCGCACTTCAGCCTAATTGATAAATTATTTATAGAAATAATTTTATACGAAATAAATAAAATAATAATTAAGTTTTCACATCTAATCTCAGTAAATTCATTTTTATAAAACTTAATCTCAATCTTTTTAATTCTGAATAAATATTCATTTAATGAAATTAAAATAAAAAATTACAAGGAGAGATTTTAAATTATGAGCGGAAGAAGAGGAGGAGGTCGTGGGAGAGCACCTAGAAGCGGAGGAAGAGGTAGACAAGGTGGAGCTGCGGCTGCAGGCCCTGGAGGTCAGTGTGTATGCCCAAATTGTGGTACTACGAAACCACACCAAGTGGGAGTACCTTGCTTTGAAGCAAAATGCCCAAAATGTGGAGCAAAAATGACCAGAAGATAATCTCTATTTTTTTTATTTTTTTATGAGTTAAACACCATCAATTTATAGTATTTAATATTATTCTATATCAATGGATAGTCCAAAAGCTATTGAAGGTAATTATATTCAAACGAAAGATGATGGTCTTTTTTTTGATGTAAAAGGACTTACACATCCAAAAGATCGTACGATTTGTTTTATTCGATTTTATCCAGATCCAAAAGGAGAAAGACAGAGAAAGGGCATAAGATATTCAAAAATTTATGATATTAAAAAACGCTACTCTTTTTTAGAAAAACATTATCCGAAATATCTTTTCTTTTCGGAACAAATTGACATGCAATTACAGGGAGTTATGAATTCTGATATTAAGAAAATATATAATCCAAGAAATTATTTTAAAGAATTACAAAATAAGTCTAATATTAACGGAATCGAGAAGGATTCATATGATTTATGTAAATTATTTATTGAAAGCAGTAATTTTTCGTCTGATTCAATCGGAATCACTGGTTCTCAAATGATTGGATTACAAAAACCAGATTCCGACATAGATCTAATAGTATATGGAACTAAACAATCCCAGGAATTTCAAACTTATTTGCCTGCTATTTTAGAAGCTCCAAATGAGTGTCGCCATTATACTTTTGAAGAATATAAATCACATTATAAATTTCGAGCGGGGGAATCGGGGATATCTTTTAATGATTTTATGAAAAGCGAGAGCAGAAAACTCCACCAAGGGGTATTTAAGGGTATAGAATTCTTTATTCGATATATTAAGAGCCCAGAGGATTGGGCTGGTAGATATTACGATTGTAAATATGAAAATTTTGGCAGAATATGGTTGAAAGCTGAAATCACCGATGCCAAGAATGCTCTCTTCACTCCAGCAACTTATAAAATTAATTCACTTAGATTGATTGATTTTACTCCTACTAAAAATGATATTAACGCTGATAATATTGATTTAGATTCTATTAGAGAAGTTATATCTTTTCGAGGTCGTTTCTGTGAGCACGCAAAAAAAGGAGAAATAGTTATGCTGGAAGGAAAATTAGAAAAGGTAATCAATCAGAAGAAGGGAATTTATTATAGAATCTTATTGGGAAATAGGAAAATAGATAAGATGATTCTCATTTCTAAGTAATTAAATTGTTAAATAGACTTTTAAACGCGATCTTAGTCAATGATATTTCAAACTCGATTAAAATAAAGGACATAAGACTAATTTAGATACCTAAAAATACCAAAATACTTATAAATTTCAAAATATTTAATATATTAAGGCAATAAAAAACAAGTTTAAAATTATTTTGAAGGGAAATAAGGTAAAAATTACCTGATTAAAATTTTGTGGAGCAAGTTTAAAAACTTCTTGAGAAGAGAAAAAAACAAAATAAAATCCTTTCATGTGTTTATTTCATATAACATCTAAGTGAAATAAAACAAATTATTTTAAAATAATAGAAATTTTATAGTCTTTCACAATTTAAATTTGAAATTTGCAATAATTATATGAGGTGATTTTATGGATAAATTTATTGATTTTGACAGCAGCAACGGGTTATTTTATAATAATTTATGGTTAGAGCAAGAGAAATTAGTAGTTAAAATACCTTTAACGCATGTGGATGAAATGTTTTCTCCACAAGATATTAAAGTTGAAGAATTTACTCTCTCAAATTCTTATTTGATGGACTATTAATTAGGAGAACCATTATTTTCTTAAGTTCTCTTGACTTATTTTTAATTCTTACATATATTCTATTTAAATTATATAGATTATATAAATTAATTTTATTTGAATTGCCACTAATTCATAAATAGGAAGTATTGAGAGTATAAAAAAAATAATGAGAAATTCTATTGAACATGAACCGAATTTCAAAATTCATTGACTTTGAAAAAAAACAAAAGGTTTTTTACAACAACCTATATTTAAATGATGAAAAAATTGTAGTAAAAATACCCATACATTTGAATAATAATGGTCATAATGGTGGGGTTAAGTTAGACAAGTTTGATTTGACTAAATATACCTATTTAATGTCTTACGATTAGTGGTTTTTTTAATAAGAAATTTTATCAAATTCTATTTTTAATTTTAAAGATTTTTTAATCATCTGAGCGATATCTTTGTTCTTTCCATGGATTTGCTTTATTTGAATATCCTCCCTTCTCCCAATACCCCAATCTATCTTCTTCGAGAAAGGTTATCTTTTTAACCCATTTAGCACTTTTGTAGAAATATAAATCTGGGATCAATGCGCGAACAGGACCTCCATGTTTATCTCCCAATGCTACACCGTCATATTTTAATGCTAATATTGCATTACATGCTTTAATCCTTTCTATTGGAACTGTTGTAGTGAATTCGCCATCTTCACATAAAAATTCTACAAAATGTGCCGACGATTTTGGTCGCACAATATCTAAAATCGCATTAAACGAAATTCCTTCCCATTTCGTGTCAAATTTTGACCACGAAGTAACACAATGGACATCTGTGTTTATTTTGGTATCTTTTAAATTTCTAAGATCCTCCAAACTCAATATTTTTGGATCATGAACCTCACCCGAGATTTCTAATCGATATTTCTCTCTATCTATATGTGGTATTTTTCCCTTTTGTAGGACGGGAAATCTTTTAGCCACATGTTGTCCAGGAGGCAAACGAGATTTCTCATTTTCATCAGATCTATCTTCCATAGCTAAAATGTGGAGATTATTATATCTAAAATTTTCAGTTTTAAACTATAAATATATTTTTAGGATTATTAGGCTCAATTATATATTAAACCTTATATTTTAAGATCTATAATGCCGATTTACAATGTCGATTTACATATTCACTCACCTCATAGTATTGCTGTGTCTCCGAGCCTAAATTTGGATACAATGCTGGAAACTTGTAGGAAAAAAGGATTAAATATCTTAGGAACGGGAGACGTATTACAACCTGATTGGATAAACTATCTAAAGTCTAATCTTCAAAAAGAGAAAAATGGCATATATTCTTATAAGGATATCTATTTTATCTTACAAACAGAAATTGAAGATGAAGAGAGTATCCATCACGTTGTTTTATTTCCTGATTTCGAAACCGTGAAAAATATTCAAAATAAGCTTGAACCTTTTTCGAAAAATCTCTTAGATGAATGGGGAGGTCGACCCCGAGTTAATCTTTCTCCTCCGGAACTTACAGATATAATTGTTGATAATGGAGGAATTATTGGTCCCGCTCATGCTTTCACTCCATTTAGAGCAATATTTCGCCAAAATAAATTCGATACATTAGAGGACTGTTATCAAGACGCCCTAAAAAAAGTATTTTTTTTAGAATTAGGATTATCGGCTAATACTGATCTAGCAGATAGGTTGGAATCCTTGAAAGATATTACATTTTTATCTAATAGTGATGCTCATTCTCAAAGTGCATATTCTCTTGGACGAGAATTCAATAAATTTGAAATTGAAGAACCATCTTTTGAAGAAATAGTATTAGCATTAAAAAGAAAAGATGGGAGGAAAGTATCTTTAAATATAGGTCTCCATCCAAAACTCGGTAAATATTATAACATGTTCTGTGGGAAATGTAGAAGGAGAGTCTTATTTAAAAAAACTAAAAAGGATTTAGGATTTAGTTTTAATCAATATTCAATTACAGACAATTTCATAATCTTCTATGAGAATGAACCCGAAAAGGCAAAAAAGGATTATATCCAAAAAGTAGGAGAAAAAAAAGTTGTGTGCCCCGCTTGTAAAGAAAAGACTGGAAATAATTATAAAATCAAATTAGGTGTGAGTGAACGCATTGACACCATTTCAACCTTTGAGGAACCGCACCATCCCAAACATCGACCAACATATATTAATGCGATACCATTGATCGATATAATCCGAGCAATTAAAGGAATTAAAAGTAAAAATTCCAAAACTGTTTTAAAAATCTATAATGATATAATTGATAAATTAGGAAAAGAGTTTGAAATCCTATTAGATCTTCCAATCGATAAAATAATGAACTATAATGAAGAGATCGGAAAAGTTATAGAAGCTTTTAGGAACAATGAAATCACCTATACTGCTGGTGGTGGCGGAACTTATGGAAATATAGAATTAGATTTAGAATAAGACGAGTTAAGGGGATTGTTATTAGAAAAACTTATATCTCAAATTCAACATTAAGCTCTAATAACTCGCCACATTTATTACATGCCATCCAATCAAAGACTTTCAGACTTACGATGAGATTTTCTAGATTAACTCGATTAAATTTATTTTTAAAGGCTTTATTATACCCACAACCAGGACAAGTTATAATTGCGCGAACTTTAATCAACTCATCTATATGAGACGATTCACTATGAGCACGAACACTTCCGCCTTTAAATTTTTCGATTTCCGTGACTAAAACACCCGTTATTATATTTAAAAAAACTCATCAATATCTTTTAAATGTTATTTTCTCACTTTTTTCATAGGAAAAAAGGACACAAATTATTTCAACTTAAAGTATTTAGTCTAGTTATTTTTTTCTACACTTTGAAAAATCAAAGGTAATATCCTTGTATTACTCTGAAATATTACGAAGAAATATTTGTATATCATAAGATATAAATTATTTTGGAGAATTGTTGATTAAATTGTTCAAAGAAACCAAAAATTTAGAATTACTTCCAAATAATCTTAAAATTGATACTTCCGTAAGAGCAAGGTTTAAACAACTTTCTCAAGCTTCAAAACAAATGAATCAGAAAGATAATTATGATAATGATGATTATTTAAAGGATTTATTAAAAGTTCTCAAAGTAAAAAGTATAATGGTTGGGGTTGGTGGAGCAGGCAATAATACTGTGTCAAGACTTCAGGAAATGGAGCTAAATGGCACAAAGACACTTAATATTAACACTGACGCACATGATCTTTACTATTCTAATTCTAGTAAAAAGATTTTAATTGGAAAAGAGACTTGTAATGGACTTGGCTCGGGAAATAATCCTGAAATAGGTGAAGAGGCTGCTGAAGAGGATTTGGAAAGAATTAGAAAATCATTGGATTCAGATATTGTATTTATTACTTGTGGACTCGGTGGAGGGACAGGAACGGGGGCAGCTCCGATAGTAGCGAGAGAGGCGAAAAAAAATGATTCAATTGTTGTTTCTTTTTGTACTATTCCATTTAATTCAGAAGGAGCTGAAAGAAGGGGACGAGCAAGATTAGGACTTGCTAAACTAGCCAAATATTCGGATACAATAATTCCACTACCTAATAATAATCTTGTTAATATTATTCCAAAAGTTCCTGTTTTAACTGGTTTTAAGATTATGGATGAGATCCTTATTCGAAGCATCAAAGAAGTGGTTCAATTAATTAATAGTTGCGGACTTATCAATATTGATTTTGCTGATGTGAAAAGAATTTTTGAAAGAATTGGGAATTATCCATCCGGATTAATTGGAATAACTGAATCTCTGGGGGATAAATCAGATTTAATCACCAAATCAAAATTGGCAATCCATAATCCTTTATTAGAACTTGACACGAATATGGTAGAAAAATGTTTACTTTCAATTACTGGAAATCACCGATTAACCTTGGATAAAATGGACAATATCGTATCAACCATCTCCAAAGAAATCCCTAATGAAGCACAATTAAAAGTGGGATCTGCTATGGATCCACAAATTGGCTCAAAAATTAGAATAATGGTTCTGGGAAGGGGACCAATCAGTCCTTACGTTAGAGCAGCCGTAGATAACGACGATCACGCTTTTAATGAATTAATGAGCTGAATTCTCTCTATTTTTAGTTTTTTTAAACTGATATCTTTTTTTTAGGTTATTAATTTGTGTGATTATTAAGCCTTCTTATAAATATGATTTGAGTTGATAAAATTGAATAATAAAATGCCAGAAGATGAATTAAAAAAACAAATACGCCTCTTTTTGAAAAATAGAAACGTTTTGGTATTATGTACCTCCAGCAATAACATTCCTCGCGCAACTCCAATGGATTTTTATGTAGATAAAAATGCAAATGCTGATGATTTTTCAATTTATGTTGCCCCCGCTCCTGGAAGAAAAGTAAAAAATATACAAGCAAATCCGATAGTTAGTATTGGAATATATACCCCGATGGATACTGGAAAGATTCAAGGAATGCAAATCACAGCATCGGGTAAAGATCATTTAATTTTCATGAAGGAAGGAGATGATGAATTCGAACATGCTCAAAAAATTGTCCGTGGGAAACGAAAACTAATTTTGAAAATAATTCCCGAAAAAATTGAATTACTGGATTATGATTTCGTTAAGGAAGGATACTCGAGATTTCAAGTTTTAGAACTCTAAATAAATAGAACTTGTGTTTGATTTTTTATTTCTTTAGTTATTTATCTGGATACTTTCTTATAAAAAAAATATAATAAGTATTAAAAAATAAAATTGTTTCTAATATATTCTTTTTAAATCATAGGATTATATGAGAATCTGATTTTTTTTGGTGGTTATATTGTTACATCATCATTTTAAGAGCTTCAGCTCCTTCGATTAAAACTTCAACATTGTATTTGTATCCCTCTACTTTAACATATGTAGAAAATCGTTTCGCTATCGCTTTTATTCCTTCCACAAGTTTTTCATCTGGAATTTCATATATATTATAGATTTTCACATCATAATTTGGTGTAGCCCATTGAAATTTTCTGTTTACAAAATCAGGATAATCTGCTGCTTTTCCCGAAGTATATACTTTTATAACTTCCTCAGTTTTATGTGGAGGATACTTAACAGTAACTAACACATTTACCATTTTTGAATCTCACCCATTTATTTTTTAAATTACATTGGATTGATAAAAAAATATTATAGTCTGATATTTAATACTTAGGGTAAATTCCATTTCTATATTTTGATTCCAAAAATAAGAGAGAGATCATATAACAATTAACGATTATCAAGATGAGAATTTTAGTATGAAAAATTCAACCCAAATTATTTATCTTAAATTTATATGGTCTTTTAGGTTTAGGAATATTTCCGTTGCTTTTCCCTCCATGAAGATATCTACTATTGATCGAGTATAATGAGATTCTTCTATGTTAATCTCGATAAAACGGGCTCCATTTTTTTCAGCAATGTATGGAATAGTTGATGCGGGCATAATTTCTCCTGTAGTTCCAACGAGAATAAATAGATCTGCTTTCTTTGCTTCATCTATTGTGTTTGAATGTGCATTATGAGGAATTGGTTCTCCAAAAAATACGAAATCTGGCTTCAATAGTCCATTACAATGAGGACATCGTGGTGGCAAATCACTCAAATACCCTTCAGCATTTACCTTATTTCCACAATTTATGCACGTAAGAGTTTGGGCTGTACCATGAAATTCAATAATATTTTTACTTCCTGCTTTTTGATGAAGATTATCAATGTTCTGAGTGATTATTGCTTTTATGAATCCTTTCTCTTCTAATTCTGCGATAATATAATGAGCTTTATTAGGTTTGGCTTTTCCAAAAAAATCATAAAAAATCTCCTTGATTAATTCCCAAGATTTTTTAGGATTATCTCTAAAATATGTCGTATTCAGAAAAATTGGATTATATTTATTCCATAACCCATCCTCACCACGAAAAGGTGGTATCCCGCTTTCAACAGAGACCCCCGCACCTGTAAATATAACAGTATGGTTTGCTTCTCGGATCCACTCGGCAGCAAGTTTAAAATCATTTATTTTTAGAGTGTCTTTACTTTTCATATATTTTTATCATTTATAACTTGAAATTGCATCAATATAGGATTACATCTATAAGTTCTATAACGATATTTTCTTATTAATATTCTCTTTCTTTAGGGTGCGAAGGAATAATTTTTAATAATCATAAAGTAAAAGTTTTAGGAAATCCTATATTCCTTAATTTGAGTATTAATAGCTATTCTTGATTGACAGTGATTAAAAATGCTTTCTGAAAATGAGATAGAACTCCTTAAGGATTGTCGAACTGATAAAGAATTAAAAACAATCTTTAAAAAAATTGCCTCACAAAATCCTGACGCATACTTTCCAACTAAGGAACTAAGGAATTTAGGATATATGCGAAAACAATGTGTTAGCTGCGGGACATTTTTTTGGACTACTCATAAAGAGAGAAAAGTTTGTGGAGATCCTGCATGTTCAGGAGGTTTCGATGTGGTAATTAATAACCCTACTTCTGAGAAATTATCTTATATTGAAGTTTGGGAAAAGATCGTCGAGATATTAGAACCGCGAGGATATGTTCCGATAAAACGGTATCCTTGTGTGGCAAGATGGAATCCCACATCTGAATTTACAATAGCATCTATATCCTCATTTCAACCGTATGTTATTACAGGTGAGGAAGAGCCTCCCGCAAAGAAGCTAGTAATTCCCCAATTTTGTTTACGTTTTAATGATATAGAGAATGTAGGAATAACATCTGCCCACTGTACAGGTTTTACGATGGTGGGGCAACATGTCTTCGTTTCTCCCGAAGAGTGGGACCAAGGACAATTATTTATGGACATGCATGACTTTATAACTGTTGGTGTGGGACTTTCCAAGGATGAAATCACTATACACGAAGATTCTTGGGCTGGAGGGGGATCATTTGGATGTAGTTTAGAGTTTTTCAGTAGAGGAGTAGAATTATTTAACCAAGTTTACACAATGTTCGAACAAACCCCTAAAGGACCTCGAGAACTAAAACTGAAAGTATTAGATATGGGACTTGGTCAAGAAAGAGTAGCATGGTTCTCTCAAGGAACACCTAATCTATATGAGGCTACATTTCCATATGTTCTTTCAAAACTTCGAGAAAAAATTAATATAGAATTAGACCATGCTTTATATAATAGATTTTCTAAATTTTCCGCATATCTTAACACTGATGAGGTAGAAGATATGGATGCGGCATGGCAGAGAGTAGCCGAAGAATTAGACATAACTGTTGAGAAATTACGAGATATAATTCAGCCAATGACTGGATTATACTCGATAGCTGAACATGCCAGGAGTCTTCTATTCGCAATTCATGATGGAAAATTACCATCTAATGTAGGTGGGGGATATAACCTTCGTGTAATATTCCGGAGGGCCATCGGATTTATTGATAAATTTAATTGGGATATTGAAATCCCAGATGTATGTGAATGGCATGCTGAAGAATTGAAAGATCTATTTCCAGAAGTTTCAGAAAATTTAGATGAGATAAGAGAAATATTGGAAGTGGAAAAAGAAAAATATTATGCGACAAAGAAGAAGGCCAATAAAATATTAGAAAAACGATTTAAAAAGGGCAAAATAGACACAGAGACATTAATAGAGATGTATGATTCTAATGGAATCAGTCCCGATATGGTGAAAGGAGCTGCTAAAAAATATGATGTTAAAGTAAAAATACCGGATAACTTCTTTAATCTGGTTGTTCAGAGACATGAACAATCAGAGCAAGAGCACGCAACAAAGAAAGATATCGAACTTGATTTAGATGATATCCCCGAAACAGAATCATTGTATTATTATGATTATACAAAAGTAGAAAATAAAGCAAAAGTTCTCAAAATTATTGATAATAAAGTAATATTGGATAAATCTGTGGCATATCCGACCGCTGGTGGTCAATTACATGATGTAGGCACAATAAATGGTCAGAGATTTGAAGATGTATTTAAGCAAGGAAATCATGTTATTCATTTTCTTAGGGAAAAACCCAATTTTAAAGAAGGCGAGACTGTGACTATAAAAGTTGATGAAGAATGGAGAAGACAACTTTCACAGCATCATACTGCAACTCATATAGTAAATGCTGCTGCTCAAGATATCTTAGGAAGTCATGTAAATCAAGCTGGAGCTAAAAAAACCTTAAAATCTTCGCATCTCGATATTACTCACTATGAACAACTTACTAGAGAGCAAATAAATGCAATTGAGAAACGAGCAAATCAAATAGTTAAGGCAGGAATTGATTTGAATCTAAGATTTATGCCTCGTTCTGAAGCAGAACAAGAATATGGAATGGAAATATATCAAGGGGGAGCAGTACCCGGAACTAAAGTAAGAATAGTAGAAGTACCTGGTGTGGACGTGGAAGCTTGTGGCGGAACTCATTTGAATAATACTGCTGAAACAGGACACATAAATATTATTAAATCCCAAAAAATTCAAGATGGAGTCGTAAGATTAATATTCACCGCTGGAAAAGCATCTAAACAAATCGAACAAAGAAATAAGGAAATTATAAGGGAATTAAAATCCTTCTTTGGAATAGAGAAAGAAAAAATTGTTGGGCGAGTGAAAGAATTATTTCAGAAATGGAAAAACATTAATAAAGCACTTTCTACCGGGAAAATAGATAAACAGGATTTAATATTGAAATCCACTGATACATTTGAAGGAGATATTTTAGCAGAACTTTCTGATTATTTAAACCTTCCAAAAGAAAAAATAATTCCTAAAGTAAAGCAATTTTATGAAGAATGGCAAAATGGAAAAGATAAATTAGATAAGATAAAGAAATTGCTAAGTGAGGAATTTGTGAACGAATTATTATCAGATACGACGGAATATAAAAATTCTAAGTTATTAGTTGAGGATTTTGAGGGTCTCTCTCAAGAAGATCTTAAGAATTTGAATCAAAATATCTTAAAGGAAGATCAAAACGTCATAACAATATTGATCAATAAAACTAAGAATGGATACTCAGTAATGGGTATGTTGGGTCCAAAAGCTTCTGAGATATTAAATCTTCATTTGGGTAATTTTATTCGAGAAATCCTCACTCATTTCGGTGGAAAGGGAGGCGGATCTCCAGAGTTTGGACAAGGGTTTATCGGAAAGAAAGATCTTACGCCTGATGAGATTAAGAACCAGATAAAAATGAAAATAAAACAATAAATTATTTAATATCTGATTTTTCGAATCATTTATTTTTCCCGTCATTTTTAATTAAAAAATATATAGATTTCAAATCATATTTTTAAAATTAAAAATAAACTTACTGCTTTCTCTCTTTCTAAATAAATTTAAATTCCTCTTCAGTTTATATAACTATAATAACTTTATAATTTGAATTATCGGTGTATAAATTAATGCCCAAACCAATAACCCCTTTGCTAACTGTCGATGCCGTGATTTTATATAACTCTAATCATATAATTCTCATAAAAAGGAAGAATCCCCCTTTTAAAGGCGATTATGCCTTACCCGGAGGATTTGTTGATGTCGGAGAAACAATGGAAGAGGCGTGCATTAGAGAAGCGAAGGAGGAAACTAATATTAATATTCAAATCAAAAAATTAATTGGAGTATTTTCTAAACCCGATAGGGATCCAAGAGGTCATACCGTTAGCATAGCATATTTATGCGAACCAAAAACTAAAAATGAGATCCCAAGAGCTCAGGATGATGCTGCGGATTTGGAAATTGTTCCCTTAAAAAAAATTTCCCATCTTAAATTAGCTTTTGATCATAAGATTATAATAAAGAAAGCGCGAATATTTTGTAAATTATGAATTGGAATATGATTATTTAGAACTAGAACCACTAAAATATTTTTTATAACACGAACAACATAAGATCCCAAGATTCAATGAATTGCTCCATCTTTCTTCTAAATAAGCAGATTTATCCATTAAATCGAAAAATTTATCTCTAAGCAGCATGATATCATCTTTTTTACTAAAATAGAACTCTTTCAAATTCTCTATATGATTTTTGGTTTTACAAATAGGGCAAATTGAATAACTCTTAGAGAATTCTATAAAATCCTTTTCTTCAGTTGGAATCATAATTGAAAACTCAGATTCATTTATATTGGATCCATTAAATATCTGAATAATAAATCTGAAAAAATCTTTTTTAAGTAAATGATTAATTTGTTCATCTGAAGAAATTACAAAAAGCCCCTCAAGATTATACTCTTCTACTAATTTTCTCACTTGTTTCCTAGATATCTCTTTATGAGAGATTTTAGATTGGAAGCTGAAGATTATTAGGGGAATATTTTTGCTCTGATTTTTAAATGTTTTAATCCAATTATTTGCCTCTCTATAAGATGCAAAATTAGATCTATCAATACAAATTATTCCTCCACCCGCTCCATGACAAAAAGAGGATAACATAAATTCAAATCTCTGCTTTTGGTTTAAATGCCAAAAAATAAAAAGATAAGAATCACCAAAATCGGTTACGCATTCGATGGGGTTTATAGTAATTCCAATATGAGAGAAATCTTTTCCGTTAAATTCGGGATTCTCAAAAAATGGGATTTTCTCTGGATCTGATCCTCCCATTACTATTTTAAATTTATATAATGATGACATCTGTTTCAACCCCGCTTAACCAAAATAATGGTTCAAGAGATCATATAAAAAGATACTTTTAAAAATATTTCGTATTCCCATATTTCAAATTACTTGATTTCATAAATATTTCCAAAACTATCTCGAATAAATAAATAATACCCCTCACCATTTTCTCTTGGAATCTTAATTACCTTGAAACCTAATTCTCGCGCCTCTTTAACCATTTTATCTCTATTTTCGACTTCTAAACATATATGAGTAAAAGTGTCTTTTCGCTTACTTTGATCCTCAGTTATGAATACCTCTGCGACAATATTCTCACTTTCATATCTAATAATTCTTTTTTCCTTTTTAACTTCAAAAAATTTCTCTATTAAATTAGCAGGCACAGAAAAATCTCTTGTTTCCTTTAAGTTTAATAATTTAGTGAAAAATTTATTACTCTCTTCCTCAGAATTTGAAGCCACAGCAAAATGAATTAATTTCATAATTTTTTCTCTTTGCAAATATTTTTAAATTTTATATATAATTTGATATAACTTTTGAATTTGAACTTATGCTATTTATCGTTTTTATTACTTATTACTTTAATTATACCAGCAAAATTGCTAGTGTTATATAACATTCTTTCTTTAGATTTTCCTCAAAACTCTTTATGATTTCTAATAATTATGCGAATAATTATGAAATTTCAATTTATTATCAAATAAAAAAAAAATAAGAATTAATTGGTTTAAAAAACTTAAAAAATTATATTTATATGAATTAAATGTGAATCTCAATTATGCAGAAAGATTTTACAAATAAGATTGAAGCCGAACAATTTTTCCATAGCAAACTTTTTCCAAAAAAAGATATTGTTATAAAAAAGGGTAAAGGGGCTATACTTTTTGATGAGGAAGATAATGAATATATAGATTGTGTAGCAGGTCATGCCGTCGTTAATATAGGACACTCCCATCCCAAGTTTATTAAGGCAGTAAAAGAACAAGTAGAAAAACTAACGATGATCCCCCCAAGTTATCCTCTTGAAGTGAGATATAAACTATTAGAAAAACTCGCAAAGATAACCCCTAAACCACTAACCCAAACGTTTTTAGGAAATAGTGGTACTGAAGCAATAGAGGCAGCTCTGAAGCTGGTTTTAGCTAATAATAGGGAAAAAAATAAACCAGAAGTAATAGCATTTAAAAGGGCATTCCATGGGCGAACCTTGGGCTCTTTAGCGATGACACATAACATAAAATATAGAAAGGCATTTCTCTCTTGGTTATCTCCCCACATAAAATTCGCATCCTATGGGGATATTGACTCAGTTAAAGAATTAATAAATGAGAATACCATCGCAATATTTATCGAATTAGTGCAAGGTGAAGGTGGAGTTTATCCTGCACCTTATGAGTTCGTAAGAGAACTTAAAGAAATTTGTGAAGATAATGATATTTTCCTTATAGATGATGAAGTCCAAACAGGATTTGGAAGAACAGGAAAGATGTTTGCCTTTGAGCATTATGATATTGTACCTGACGTCATGTGCATGGCTAAAGCTATAGCAGGTGGAATGCCTATGAGCGCAATGATCTCCTCGGAAGATATCTTTGAAAAAATGCAAATTGGAGAACATAATACCACATACGGAGGAAATCCTCTCTGTTGTGCGGCTGCAAATGCTGTGATCGATATAATTCAAGAGGAAAATCTTGTTGAAAACGCAGAGAAGCAAGGAAAAAGATTTTTAGATGATTTGACTGATTTTGCTGAAGAAGCAAAGTTAATAAGAGAAGTGAGAGGAAAAGGTTTGATGATTGGAGTTGATTATCGAATTAGGATAAATGATCTTATCCAAAAGGCTCAAAAAATGAGAATATTATTATTAAATGCCGGATTAACCACAATTAGGATTCTTCCTCCATTGGTGATAAACCAAAATCAAGTTCATAAAGTTTTAGAAGTCATCCATTCATTATAATAATATTTAAAGCGGATTCCATTTATCCATATATTATCGAAATTTTAATAAAAATATTAAATAATATCAAAGTTAAAATAGTTCTAAAAAAGATTATTATTTAAAAGGGGTCTCACAACTTGACAGAAGTTAATGAAAAATTCTTCTTAGAAAGATTATATGATGTAATACGAAAGCTTTCTGGGATTGCAAAAACTCAAAATTTTCGTTTTCAGCAGAAGTGGAATGAATATTTAAGTCAAATTGAGGTTAAACCTCACCTTATTCGTCAAATTCCGTTAGATAAAGATAAATTTATCTCAGATATTGATTATCGCATAGAAACATTGAAAATAATGTCAAATGCTGTTGCTGATGGATATCATGCTATTAAAAATCTTTTAAAAGCCCTTTATGGTGAGTACTTTAACTCCAAAATTTTCAAAACTAAGTATTCTAAAAAAGATCAGACTAAAATCAAATATTTAATCGCGAAAGAAATATTAGGCAATCTTATACAATATAACAAAATAGATCATGAAACTGTTCCTCTAAAATATAATATTTTAGCCCGAAATTATACAATGATTAAACTGAAAAGTCAGAATGATGAAGAAATATTGAAAAATATGAACAAAATATTCAATGATGAATTAGATATGGAAACAATACGATCGAAAATGAAAGAGATTGAAAAAGATGGTATTATTTCTATAACAAAGAAAGACAATGAGAATCAATACACTATTGAAGATGGATTTGAATTGAGTGAAGAAGGGCAAAAAAAATATAACGAAAGCCTTAATCTTCTTATCAATTGGCCTACAAATTTCTGGAGAAGTTTCTATAATATACGAGAACTAAATATTACTCCCTCCTCTCAAATTAAAAATCATGAATTGCTTGAAGAAATACTTTCGAGATGCGCAACTCAAGGTTTTGGACCTGTGGATTATGTTTTCAAAAATTTAATAAAATACTTTGAAGAAATAAAGGAAGAAGCTAGTAAAAAATAAAAGAATTTTAAAAATCTTTTATTTTTTTTATGCGTATATTAAAATTTTCTATTAGTGGAAGTAAATATTTTTTTCCATCAGAATTAATACCGGACCAATCTAAGAGAAAATAATCGACTGGTTCTAAGTTCTTATTAATCATCTGTTTTATAAGATCCTCATCTAAATTTTTAATATAATACTTGGGACAGATATATGAAATTGCAATGTTATTTTCGTTTATTAATTTTTGAAATTGAGGAGCATAATGAGTACCACCAAATCCTACACCAATTTTCTGAGAATTTTCTTGACAAAAGTTCTTATATTTTATCATTGTTTCGATAATTGCCTCAGCAACTACAATACCTGCCTCATTATGATGCCATTCACTTTCTTTACTTCCTAATTCTATGAATATGAGCGGTCTCTCCAGCGCTGTGGGACCATGATGAGATACTTCCAAATCTATAGAGAAATTATTTACATTTTTTGGATTGGCTTTTTCTTTAAGAGATAAATAACCCGCTTTTACCATTAAAGCACTTGCTAAGGATAATTCTTTCTTTTTTCCTCCATATCTAATATCTCCTCCCCAATTCCCAGTCGTATGAACCAAAAATGAGGGACGCCCTGTTTTCGATGCATGTCTACTCGCAAAAATAAGAATATCTGGGTCAATATTAGACTCCTCTAATTTTAAATCATCCAAAAAAATAAGCCGTTTATTAGTGATTCCTAAAAATACTTTATTTTTTTCTAAGAATGGATGGTTATTACCATCCCTCTTATTAATATTTTCTAACTCAAATAGTTCATTATTGTGCCATTTATCTATACTCCGTTTAAAAGAAAAAGATTTAGACCCTAATAATTTATCTCGAATATTATGAGATGCCTTATCTTTCGTGGAGCTAATGATTAAAAAGTTTGTCATTATAATTTTTCCCTTAAGAAAAATTAACCAAATAAATGATTATAATTAAATAATGAATTATAAAAATTAAATTATGTTTTTAAAATCTAATTACTCTTAAATTAAAATCTTTTCTTCATCGTCCAGTATACTTCACAAATATGTGCTCCAATTGATTTTGAATAAAAGTATATTTTGTTTATTTCAACCCAATTTATGATTACTCTACTAATTTTAAAATTAGTTTTTAGATCCCATAAACACCATTTTAAAAGTAGAGTTCCTATTCCCTTCCCTCTTTCACTTTTTTTAACACCTGTTGGACCGAAACTTCCTGGAAATTGAACAGAGTGTGAAGCCCAACCAATTATTCTATTTTTATCCAAATCTTTTGCAATAAAAGTAGTAATCGGTTTCTTTTTAAATGTAAGAGTAATTTCTTCCGACCAAAAGCCAAGTTGGTCGTCTTTTGGCATAAATTTTAAACTATCTAATTCATTTTGATCTTTTTGTTCTGCTCGACATATAAGAAATCCTTTGTGTTTTGAGGGAGGTTGTTTTAATTCTAAATCTTCCAATGATACACATAGGTTAATCCTTTCTACTCCTCTCTTAAACCCATGTTTTCTAAGAAAATAGAATGCCTCTGTATGTTTAGGATTTAATCCAGGAAATAGATAATCGGGCATTGCAGACATTACTTCAAATTTCATTCTGAATGATTTATGGTCTGAATTTTTGATCCGTTCTGTTAATAGATTAAGTAAATAAGATCCAATACCTTTATTTCTCCACTTTTTATGAACAACAAAAAATTTCAATACAGCTACATTTCTAAATCTTTTTAATATCAAAGATTTGCGTAAAACAACCAGAAAAAAGGCAATTAATTCTTTTTGCTTTGTTGAAACTACTATACTCAGATGAGGATTAAACAATTCACTTTCTAATGTAGTTTCTCGGAAGGTTTTAAGAGAATGAGAAACTGATCTCACATTATCTTCACAGATTTGATGGACTTGTGCAATATTTTTTTTTGATAAAGGATTAAATTCAAATTGATTAATATTCATAGGCAAAATATCATTAGTGGTTAATAAAAATTGATAATAGTAACTTTATTTCTCTCTTCATTAATCTTAAAAACATGAAAAATTAATAAAAAGAATTTCCATACATATTATAATCACTAATAAATAAAAAGGAAAGAGAATCATGAATTTAGAAATTACACAAATAATGCAAGGATTCTTTAGTCTCTTTTTTGTAGTTGTTGCTGTTATTATCGCAATTCTAATAATTCTTAAGTATTTTCAATATGAATCTCCAGAACATCTTTATGTGGGTTTAGCTTGGCTTGGCTGGACCATGGTTTTCTGATGCAATTGTATTTCCCTCAATATTGATTGGGAATCTTATTAACTCTTCCTTGTCTCAAATATTTTATTTAAAAATCACAATTATCGTTTCTTTGATTATGACTTACTACGCTCCGCTAGCTATAATGTTTTGGTTATTCGCATTTACAAAATTACTTGGTTCAAAAAATAGAAAATCTATATTAATTATATTTAGCTTTATAAACATTTTACTCGAATTTTTAATGATTTTTTTCACATTCTATGATTTTAACTATATCGGTACTTATATAGGTCCATTTAACTATCAATGGGGCTTAATCACTACAATATTTTATTTATCGGCAATATTTACGGCTTTAATTTCGGGTTATTATTTGCTTATAAAACATTAAAAGCAGAAGCAGCAGAAAGTAAGTTAAATGGAAGGTTTCTAATGATATCTTTTATACTATTTACAGTTGGTTCCCTTATTCCTTACATATGGTTTGATATATGGGGATTAGTGACGTCTAGAATAATTTTAGTGTTTTGTGTGATCACATTTTATTTTGGATTAAATATGCCTCAATTTGTAAAGAATTTGATCTTAACTCAGACTTAAGAATAATTTTCTTTTTATTTAATATCTGGAATGGAAACCCATTTTTTCGACTAATATTAGCTTGAATTTCCATTTCTACAACAAAGGAGGCAAACTTAAAATTAATTTATTCTATAAATTATTAAAGATCAAATTTTAAATAAAAAAAATTAATCTTAATCTAACACATGTTAATAAAATTCTCACTCATCATTCTTGCGTTTGCTTTTGGAATAACCTTTTTCATTTCGGAGTATTATGATAAAAATCTCCCAAGTTTTCCAATTTCCTTCATCGCGGGAATTTCTGTAGCGTACTTCTTTTTGATAGTATTACCAGAGATTGCTAAGCGGTTACCTGATTATCCTCTCCACTTAGCTCTTTTTGAATATTTATTTGTCTTAATAGGATTTGTCTTTATTCATGTTTCTGAAAAGTTAATATTACAAAAAGTGGAATCTAAATCCCAACAAAAAGTAAGAAAACTCATCAGAATGGAAAATAATTTAGAAGCTGTAGAAGATAATATAGAGAGTATAATCAGTGAAGAATTAATGCATGAGAAATTAGATGAATTCGCGTTAAAAGATCTAGCAAGAGTTTTAAATAGCTTAAACGAGCAAGGGCAACAAATTCGATCCGATATTGAAGAATTTAAGTTTAAAATTCATAATCATATTAACGAAGAACTAGGAAACTTGCGGTTTTTCACTAGTTTTACTTATCATTTTCTCATTGGGATTATATTAATTAATCTAATACAAGTAGATCTTATTTCTGCTATCCTCTTTTACTTTTTTGCGCTTTTTAGAACAATAATACAAAGTAAATTTATTAGTAAATATATTGTATTTACCGATTTAGATATAACATTAGATTATATGGAAACAAAACCTCAGAAGATAATTTTAGCATCCGCAGCAGTAATCGGCATGATGGTTGACTTAATTGTGGATATTTTTTACCCAATAAATCTAGAAATATTATATTTATTATTTTCTTTCGTTTCGGGAGTAATCCTCTACACTATTGTAAGAGAAGTACTACCAGAAAAAGAAAAAGGAAATCCTCTCTATTTCCTTGCAGGAGTTGTAGGATTTACAATTTTGATTCTTATTATTAATATTTTTATTTCCGTTCTCTAAAAGTAGAGTGAGAAAAATAAGAGTTATTATCCTTTATTGGTTTTTCAAAATATATTTTTTTATGGAAAATTAATTATTAATTAATTCACTAAGATAAGCACTACTTGGACATTTATCAAATTTTTCTCCAGTTATTTTCTTAAAATCATTCAATAATGAAATAAACTCTTTTGGAGCTGCAATAGCGTGTCCTGAAAGAGCAATTTCACCAAATTCTGAGTCATACAGTTTTTTTATTTGATATTTTATTAGAAATTTTGGAATCCATTTTAACCATCTTAGTTTTTTTGGTAAAATCTGAAAACCGATTTCTTCTATAGCTCTAATATTCTCTTTTATAGCTAAGACACAATGATTAAAAAGTTCTTTATCCTCAATTAAGGATATATTATTTTGATGTGCAATATATATAGCTAGCGCAAGTGGAATAACAAACGCTCCATGAGATTTCAGCCAAGCATCCATATCATCAATAATCTCTACTTTTATCCCCGAATTTGTGAATTCTTTCTCAATAAATCTCAAACGATCAGAGATATTCTTATCAAGTTCACCAATATATAAAATTGCATTCTCAACATAAGCGGCTATAATTTTGAAGTCATCTCTATACCCCCCAGGCCCCCCAAATCCTAATAGTATTCTCTCTTTATCTATTTTTTCTATATAATCTTCAGCTCCTCGAATATTATTCCCAACAAAAACAATTAATGGACTTTTATTTTCTTTCAATATAGAAAGAATCTCTCTTGCTTGATGCTGTTGCATTATAACTAAAATTATATCATAAATATCATTTGGATCTAATTTATTGATTAAATTAACTTTTGACCGATATTTTTTATCATATATTTTATCATGAATGACAATTCCATGCTGTTCTAAGTCTTCATATGTTTTTCCTCTCGCCAAGACTGTCACATGATGTCCATCTTCCTGAAGATGGTGGGCGAAAATCCTTCCAATAACACCTGCACCATATATTAGAATTTTCATTATATTTATAATTAGGCAAGCCTAATTTATAAAATTTATTATTGAATTGACTGACTTAATAAGTCTTAAAATTGAAAATGATCCATTCCATAACATTTTTTAAATAAAATTAAAGAGAGATAGTTAATTATAAATAAAATTTAGATTTTAATATGGTATATGCCTCTTTAAATAAAGAATAATTATTCAAAAATATGTCCTTCTTCTTCCCAAGCTTTCTTTATTAACGGGTTCTTTTCCATAAATTCTTTTCTTATTTCTTTGGGGACTCTATTGAGAGGACATGCGAAATTGATACAATCTGTACAAACCTTACTTTGAATAATAACTATCCACAATACTATTGCGATTGCATATATAAACAGCGCTAAGTATAATTCTGCAATTATTAAAAAAGGTATGGGAAATATCATCAATAAAACCCCCCCAACACCAAATTGGATTTTTTCAGATAAACTTAATGGTCCTGGATCATATCTTCCCGCCTTATATTTCCCTTTATCAATAGGACAGTGAAGGACTTTTTGAGATTCGTTTGCAAAATAAGGACAATGATTACATAAAATCCGTGTTTCCCATACGTTAAAAAAGAACATAGCATAAACAGCCCAACTTATAAAAAATATGAGTTTGAAGGGTAAATATATTGATGCGAAAATGACGATTAAAATTAAAGGGATTAATCCTATGAAGAAAGGAAATGCAAAATAAATCAAATATTTAGTTTTTGGATGGCAAAATAAGACTTCATCTAAATTACAATCTCCACATTCCTCCATGTCTTGCCAAATACATATTTTTTTTCCTACACCGATATCTGTTTTCTTTTCATTCTTTTCATTCTCCATTTACATTAATCACCGAACTCTCTTAGATTGGTATATTATATTCAAAATAGAATTAGTTTTAGACTTTTGGTATAAAATCATGTAAAAAATAAAAGAAAATTTATAATATTTTAGTTTCTTCTGTGGGAGTGGGAGTTTTAATTACTAAAAATCTGAAAATTTTATCAGATTCATTGGTTAATCGGTGTGGAATTTTCGCTGGGCTAAAAATCAATTGATCTCTTTGAACCGATTTTTTTTCTTTCCCAATTTGGACTATTCCTTCACCTTCCAATATATAAAAACATACATCTACTGGAGTTATATGCATTCTTAGTCCTTCTCCCGGGTCCAATTTGATATGGACAATTGTGGCATCCTTATATGAAAGTAATTTCCGTACATCTACTTTATGTGGTGTTTCTGCTGTCTTTATTTCATTTTTGTTAATAATTTGCATATTTTCACCTCAATTTTATAAATTTTAGATTAGTTTGAAAATTTTATTGCATTTTGTGGACAAATATCAACACATCTATTACATAAATAACATTCGCTTTTGGAATCTGATCGACCTGCTTCATCGACAGGGCAAATCCCCTCACATAATCCGCAATCAGTACAATTCTCTGTCCTTTTCAGTTTATATCTACTAAATCGGCTCGTAATATTAGCTAATGCACCAAATGGGCATGCTAGAGTACACCAAGGTCGATACATGAAAAAACTTGCTACGATGGTAATACCTAAAATGAGTAAAGGAATCCATAAAACAAATCCAAGTGGACTTGTAAAAAAAGAGAAGGCTAAAAAGGGATTTATCAGTTGCAATAGATTTATTGACCAAATAATTGCTAATACTACTATTACAAAAAACATCCCACCACGAATACCTAATCTTATATTTTTTGGGATATTTAACACATATTTTCTTTTTCCATTGTTTTTAATAGTATTTTTGAATTGAAATTTTGATATCAACTCTTGCACTGCACCTAAAGGACAAGCATATCCACAAAATAGTCTGCCTATCACTAGAGTGGTTGCAAGTAAGACAATTAGCACAATTATCATCGGAATAATCCCAATTATTGGATTCCCCATACTAATTGTAATTAAGATTTGTTGAATAGGCATAACAGCATTGGGAATTCCTACAAGAATAATTCCACCAACTATTAATGAGATGGAATATAAAATAAGAGAATAACTCCTCTTCATCGTTTTTTTATAAATTAGGGCGAACGCTACAATACTTAAAATACCCCATAATATTGCCATAGGCAAGATATCTGTTAATTGGATCTTAGATCCATTCATTTGAAACATTTTTTCTTATCACTTTTATATAGTATGAATATTCTATTCCAACTAAGAATATAATTACAGTATTAAAAAGTTAAAAGCGAACATGTTCAATAAGATAATAAAAAAAAATATTATAGTTATTAAAATAATAATTAGTCTTTTAACTCATCAATTACTTTTTCATATTTTTCATGTATGAGTTCTTTATCAAAATCCCAAAACTCATCCAACATCTTCTCTTGGGCTTCTTCGGTAAAATAATCCATTACGGGAATGAAAAAGTGTTTATCTTCTTTTTCAATATGTTTTGGGTAAAATTCGCTTAATTCCTCTAATAAGTCCAATACCTCCTTAACCGCATCAGTGTTTCCTTCTGTATATCTCTCTTTTGCACTTAGTAATTTCCCTACTGTTTTACGAGCCCAGACATGTTCCTCAATCAATTCATCCATAGTTTTTTGATGCTGAACCGATAAATCTTTTTCTTCAAGCTCACTGAATCGAATGTCCTCTTCTTTTCCATGATGTGTACGATCAGCATACATCCTGAAAAAATCTACGGTTTTATCAATAAAAATTGGGTTTACTTTCTGATATTGCTTTATCTTTTCCCGTTCTTCCTTAATTATCGGTACTATTTTCTCAATTAACCGATGTTCAATCATTAATGGTCCAATTGGCATCATACTCTTTTTATTCACCTCATTTAAAATTTAAATGTTTAAATTCCTAATTTCTTTCTTTTTTCTTCTATATGATTCCGAATATTTCCAACGGCCTCTTTAGTATCTGTTTCTATATGTAATTGCGCTCCGGTAATAGCTTTTAGATCTTCAGTTAACAATTTCATAAGATCTGGTCCCCCAGTCATCGTGGGCACGGGATTCACATAGGTATAGAGTCCTAACGCTAAAGCGAAAACCGCATCTATTGTGGCTTTTTGTTCCATATATTCTGGAGCGGCAGCAGCAACCGGTAGATCAGATAGTGGAATATCTCCTAATGCGTGTGCAATAGCTCCTAATAAATCCGCAAGTCTGCCTGTATCAGTACAAGTTCCAAAACTCAATACTGGAGGAATCTCTAATTTCTCGCATACTGCTTTTAGACCTGGTCCTGCATTCTGTTTTGCTTCCAAATTTGTTAATCCAGCAACTTGTACTGCAGCGTTTCCGCATCCCATTGAGAGGACTAAAATATCATTCTTAATTAATTCTTTAACAATATCGACTGTATGAACGTCTTGTCCGTAATCTCTCAGAGAAGTGCAAGATACCATTCCAACCATCCCTCTAATAGTTCCGTCTTTAATAACATCTAATAAGGGATCCAATGATCCTCCTAATGCCTCCAGAATCGATTCCGTGGAAAATCCTACCACCGTTTCATTTAAATCGAAACCAGTTAAAGGTTCAATTGATTCTCTTCTTTGCGTAAAATTATTTATGCCCATCTCTAAAAGTCTCGTTGCTTGAGCTTCTGCTTTTTTGGGAATATAATTTTCTCGCTCCTCTATTCCCTCAAATGCAACCACTTCGCTAACAGGAATCAATTTAAATTTATATTTTTCGGCATATAACGGATCAACTGGCATCGAACAATTCATATCCGCAACAAATACATCCACACATCCACTCCCTAAAATTGCTTCCTGCATTATCCAATTTCCCGTAAACCCATAGAAAACATCATCCATTTCCCATCTCTGAATCATTTCTTGTCCCGTTTCGATATTTGCAATTATCCTTAACCCCTTTGCACCAATTTCTTTCGCTTTTTCTTGCCATTCTTGTTTTCTCGCTAACTGAACTAATGCGAAACCAAGAAAGGGTTCGTGTCCATTGGGAAGAATATTTACATAATCCGGATCAAGTACTCCCAAATTCACGCGCATTTTATGGGGGGTTGGAATACCATACAAAATATCTTGACAAAATTCATTTACAATTTGACTTTCATACGCCATTGCTATCCCTAATCTCATTGCTTTTAATGCAAGACTCTTATAATATCCATCTACATTGGTAAGACAAGAACTTGTTGAAAGCATCATTTCTCCGAATATCCCTCCTGGAAATATTCCGAGTTTCCTCCATAACTCTTGCCTTTCCCTCGGTGCTAATAGTTCCACTATTTTACTCGGTTCGTCATATTTTCTATTAAAATCTTGTTCTACAAAATCACATAATTTTATTGCTGTTTCTTCAAGAGATCCCGAGGAATCTAAACCTAATCTTTCAGCAAAAGTTTTTAATTTTTCTGGGGAGGTTATTTGATAGGGTGTCGTTCCTTTCGCGGTTGCTCTTAATGTCTTTATCGTTTGTTCCGTATGATAATGATATGTAGATGCACCCATCACATTTCTTAAAAGCATTTTACGCATTGCCATTCCATCTGCTGTAATTCCACAAACTCCTCTTTTATCGATTGATGCGTCTGCTCTACATGGTCCATTCGAACAGAAGTCACATCTGGCACCTTTCAAACAAAATGGACATCTTTTATCTGGATCTCCGCCAAATCCTTGCGCTTCAAACCTATCCCAAATATTATTCATTCCATCCCGTTTTATTCGCTCATAGCCTTTTCTTACATTTTCATGATATGAAATTCGTTCTCCTTCCATACGATCACTTCCTTTTTCTAATTTTTAAATGAATTTTCTTAAAATTATTAATTCTTAACTCTCAAAAATAAGTAAACTACCTATGATTATAATACTTAAATCGAACATGTTCAAAAAATATTAATTTTATCTCTAAAAATGTAATTTAATCGAAATTTATTCTTGAAAAAGTAGCATATTTAAACATGCAAATTTATTTAAAAAAGTTTTTTAGGATATTTTTTTTTACTTTAAATGTTCAAGATTAATAAAATAAAATTTGCGATTAAAATCTAATTAATTCATAATTGGACTTCCACTCAAAAGTCTTTTATTCATTAAAAATAAGTTTATTAATATTAATAGTTTGATCTGATATGAAAATGTCCAAAAAGAAAAAGTTTAATGAAATTTTAGGGATTGATGACGATGATAAGAAAATCATTGAGATGATAGAGGCGGATCCCGACATCACGCATAGTACTATAGCCGCTGAGATTGAAAAATCGCAACCCGCAGTAGGTGCGCGCATTATTAAATTAGAACGAAAACATCTTCTCACGAAACAAGTTGGATTTAATATTAAAAAAGTTGATATTAAAACAGCTATTGTATTTATTTCTACGAAAGATGTAGATGATATTGTAGAAAAGATAGCAGATTGTCCATTCATCAACCACGCATTTAAAATCTCTGGGGATTATAATGTACTCTGTTTTGTTGCCGCGGCAGACTTACAAACAATAGAACGTTTGGTAGATTTATGTTTTCGCCGGGATCCAAATGTTCTTTCCGTGAAAACGAATATATTAATTGACAGCATCCACGATTTTGTTGTTCCGATAGATTTTCAAATAGAGGATTTTGATGGCAGATATTGCGGGCCCGACTGTTCATTGAGAATTGATATGCCCAAATTCAAATTCGATAAAGAAAAACTAGAGGAACCAGAAGCATAGTTTAAATTTAGGATTTTATTATTCTATTTCTTACTAGCTTAAAAAGCTCTTATTTTAAATTAAGCAAAAAATATAAAGAACCGATTTAGCCAATAATATGAAAAAATATTTTTAAATCTCTTTTAATATGTTTAAAAACTGGAAAGCATAATTATATTATAAAATACATACTTTTCAATTAATAATTTAAAAATTCAAACAAACTAATTGTGTAAATTTATGACTACAATGATTTATTATTTTACCGGAACTGGTAATTCATTAAGTATTGCGAAAGGAATTGCTGCAGAACTTGAGGATTCGGAACTCCTGTTTATGGCAAACCATTGGCAAGAGGACGATATAACTCCTACAAGTGAAAAGGTAGGATTTATTTTTCCTATGTATTATTGGGGGTTACCTCAAATCGTATATGAATTTATTGAAAAAATTAATCTCAATAAGACTCAATATCTCTTTGCTGTAATAGATAGACACGGAACTATGGATGGAGTAGCCTTCTTACAGATTGAACACCTTCTTTCTGAGAAAGGGAAGAAACTGAACGCAGGATGGTTTCTTCAAATGCCCAATAATGATATCCCCGTAGATGACCTCAACACAGAGGAAGAAATCCAACAAAAAATAACAGAAGTAAAATCGCAAGAAAAAGCTATTGCAGAATATATAAAAGAGAGCAAAAATCATCCTCCTCCCCTTCCCACGAAAAGAATCAAAGCGGTGGAAAAGACAAATAATAGTTTTCGCAAAGGAGTGTTTGATATGGATAAAAATTATTTTGCTGATGAGAATTGTACTTCGTGCGGAATTTGTGAACAAGTATGCCCAGTAAATAACATTGAAATGCATGATGGAAAACCGCAATGGAATAATCGATGCCAGATGTGTGTTGCGTGTATTAATTTTTGTCCCGAAGAATCAATACAATACGCTGATAAGACACAAGATAGAGGTAGATATCACCATCCTGAAATCTCAGTCCAAGATGTTATCAACCAGAAAAGTTAGGATCCCTAGATTCAAAGGAATTCAGCATAAATGTCATATAGTTTAAATACATAACTATCTTCCCTAATCTCACCAATAAAAATAGTGAAATCAATGGGATTTGTTAAAACACCAGAAGAGTTAAAAAAGTTAGAGAGATCGTCATTTGATTTCTTTGATGCTGAATTCTTTGCAGTATATTGGGAAACTAAGCCAGAAATCATTGCACGATTACTACCTCCTCCATTAAAACCGGCAAAATACCCCGTTGTGCAAGCATTCGTAGCGGATTATCCAGAAACCAATTTCGGAGTAACCTATAAAGAAGCAGCACTGTTCTTGTATGCTGAATATGATGGAGTGACCGGGGCCTATTGCTTGGCAATGCCTGTTGATAATGACATGGCAATGATTGGTGGCCGTGAATTCTTTGGATATCCCAAAAAGATGGCTACTTTATTTTTCCACCATGAAGGAAAAATGACAGAAGGATGGGTAGAGCGCCATGATACTCGATATTTTGAAATTAAAATGGAAGGAAATAATAAACTAAATGAAAAGAATGCGTTGAGTATGTTAATGGAATTAGGTTTAGATCCACAAAATCCAAGAAGTATAACTTATAATTATAAATTCTTTCGATCACCTGTTTATACTTCATTTGATTATAATCCTCGCCTAATTAGAGAAGAGGTGACTATGCAAGCGAGTGAATTGCAAATGGGCACCGCTCAAGTAACCTTAAATGATTCGGAATATGATCCTTGGAGCGAAGTGGAAATCGTAAAAGTACTAGGTGGAATCTATTTAAAAACAAATAGCCAAATGCAACCGGGTGAAATAGTCGCAGAAATAAGTCAAGAAGAGTTTAAGCCCTATTCATTTTATAAAGTTGACCCATATTAAATTTTTTAATTTTTTAATTCTATTTATTACCTCGTTTCAAAAACAAGTTAAAAAAATAATTTTTAAAAAATTAATTCTACTTCATATTTGCGATCTGCTTATTTACTTTTCTCTGCAATTCTTCAATATCTCCTAATTTTAATAAATCTGCCATTTCCTGAAATCTTTCTAAAGTCTCATCAGATTTTCGCCCAAGAATCCCGCCTCCATCAACAACAAGGGCATGTCCATTCACAAAACTTGCATCATCACTCGCTAACCACACTACAGCTTTAGCAATATCCTCTGGCAATCCGGAACGTTTAAGTGGTTGTATATCAGAAAATGGAATTTTCAATAGTTCAGCTAATCGTTCCGCCATATCTTGATTCAAACCAAAACTTCTCCCAAAAATAGACGTGGCAATTCCCCCGGGGCATACACAATTGACCCGAATATTATCTTCACCTAATTCCATCGCAACGGTATGAGTCAAATGAATTATTGCTGCCTTTAGTGCACTATAGATATGAGGACCCCATCCAGTCCCAATACCAGCAACGCTTGCGGTGTTTATTATAGCTCCCGAACCTTGTGTTTTCATAATTGGAGCTGCATGTTTCATTCCAAGAACTACGCTACGGAAATTTGCTTCTATAGTGACATCAAATGCATCAGTATCCGTTTCCTCAATCCTCCCACTCACACCTCCGAATCCCGCATTATTAAACAACACATCAAGACGTCCAAATCTATTTACAGCCGTATCGATTAATGCTTTAATTTCGGATTCTTTACGTACATTTGTATGTTGAAAAATAGCATTTTCACCTAATTTTTCCGCTAATTTCTCCCCTCTCTCATCCAAGATATCTCCAAATACTATTTGAGCCCCTTCTTTCACAAAGAGCTCTATAGTGGCTTTACCTATCCCGCTTGAGCCACCTGTAATAACCGCGATTTTACCATCAAGTTTTAGCATTTTTTCACCTCTCTTTAAAGATTGAAATAATCTTCAATAACTTCAAGCGATAATAAAAAAGAGAATCACTGAGATATAAATATTTTCAATATTTATTTGATACTGAAATAATATAACAGATAAAGTTTTTTTACCTTTTTTTAATTATACTAAATAATAAGTTTTATCAAAACTTTTTACTAACACAAAAATAAAAAATTTTTAAAAAATGCTAGATCACCATCTCGAAAATAGTAAAAGCCTTTATCTTGATTTAATTCTTGGAGTTTTTTTTTCCATAATTTCAATAACTAGTATCATTTATACTGCATTAAATAAAGGTATTCATAATCCTGTCTTTTTTTGGATTAGTTTAAGTTTTTGGATTATATGGTTAGGGATTAGTATTTTTTTAATATCATTGGGTATATATATAAAATATTTAGAAAAACATCCAGAAAAGCTTAAATCAAAATATAAAAAAGATTTAAGACCACCAATAGTCTAAAAAAATTTCTTATTAATTTTTTACAGTTAAGAGCATTTTTTTACGATAAATTATAAAATAGAAAATGAACCTACGGTTTATAATAAAAAAAGGGAAGATTTAATCTTCTTTTTCTTCATTTCCTATTGCCTTCTTCCATTTACAATTTGGACCGCAACCTTCTTCTATAGTTGGATTATTGTTTTCGGAGTCAAAATCAATTGGCATGATTAAATCTTTAGCAATATCAGTTACAATCTCCATTGTAACATTTTGCACATCTTCGTGGTTTCGAAAATGATAATTTATAATATTATCTAATTTTTCTAACTGTGAACTTGCTAGTAATATAAATATATTATGCTCCCCGCTGAGTCTGAATGCATTGAGCATAAATGGACAATATCTAGCCATCTCCATTATCTCTTCTGGATTTCTTGTCTTTAATTCCACAGTTGCAAGATATAAATCAACTTTCTTAAAATTGATACCGGGCTGAAATTTCAAAATCCCATTAGTCTCTAATTTCTTGATACGCATACCTACCGTGGGTTGAGAACGATCTATCTTCTCTGCAATCTCGGTATGTGTCATATCAGGATGTTCCTGAACGAGAGTGATGATCTTACGGTCAATATCATCCAATTCTAATCTTTCACTAATCATTATTAAATATTTCTTTTATGGTTTTTTTATTATTTCTATTAATATTAGGTATCATTTATAATTTATAAGTTTAAAAAATTTTTACTTTTTACGAATTTTATTTATGAACTATAAGTCACATTTTTTTATTTCAATTTTATTCCAGTAGATATTCATGGCAGAAGCGACATTCTTCAATACATTCATCTTTACCTGTGGGATCATGTAATTTTTGTTCTTCAAAGTTTATAGGGATAATAAAATCCTTTGCGAAATCTGTTATAATTTCTACATTTACTCGCTGAGAATCCACATGTTTACGGAAATGAGTATTAACAATCGCCTCAATATAATCAAGTCTCGTACTAACGATAAATAATATGATATTATAATCTCCAGATACCGAGAAGCAATTAAGTACAAACGGACAGCACTCAGCAACCTCAAAGAATCTTTCAGGGTTTTTACTTTGTATGCTCACCTTCCCGATGTAGACATTAACTGATTTAAAATTTACACCAGGCTGAATTTGAAATATCCTAGATTCCAAAAGCTTCTTTAACCGGATTCCTACAGTTGGTTGTGATCGATTTATGCGTTGAGCAATCTCTTCATGAGTAAGATTTGGATCTTCTTGGAGGAGTATTATAATTTTCTTATCAATTTCATCGAATCGTAATCGTTCACTGAGAGTCATTATAATTGATTATATTTTTTTTATCTTATATAAATTTTTTATCACTAAGATTTGAATTTATACTATTTAGAATATATATTTCATCCATACCCTAGAATAAAATCCAATATAATATAATAAGAAGCCAAATCACAAGTTATAATATTTTCATATTAAAGATGAATTTAAGATCTCTCCAATTATTTAGACAACCAATCCATTGTTAAATTTGTACTCATACCTAAATTAAAGGTTCTAGGTGGCAGAATGGACATTTTTTAATACAATTATCTTTATCTATCGGATTATGATACGTTTGCTCCTCCAATTTCAAAGGAACTATAAAATCTTCTGCAATATCTGTCACTAAGTCTAATTTTACTTTCCGTATATCTTCTTGGGTTCGATAATGGTCATTTACCATAGAATCAATATACTCCAATCTTGAGCTCACGAGAAATAAGGAAATATTATAATCTCCAGAAACTAAAAAGCAATTAACGGTGTAAGGACAGAATTTAGCGACATCGAGAATCATTCTTGGATCTTCTGCCTTTAACCGGACATGAGCCATATAAATATCGACATCTTTAAGGTTAATACCGGGTTGTATGTGAAAAACTCCCTTTTTTAGCAATTTCCTCAGTCTTATGCCTATTGTCGGTTGAGATTTATTTATACGTCGGGCAATTTCATTATGAGTAAGATTAGGATCCTTTTCAAGAAGCATAATGATTTTTCTGTCAATCTCATCAAATTTAAAATTACTATTTGAATTCATTTGACTCAGATTTATTGAAAGTTTTTTTGAGATTTCTATATATTAACATATCACTTTTAAATATTTATAGATTTTTTACACCGTATTCTAACTTAGTAATTTATTATTGAAATGTAATGCTAATAAACAAGAAAAAGAATAAATAACCAGTCCAGATTTACCTCTATGGGTGATTAATCGATCGTAAGTGCTTTAAACTTACACACGGTCGTACATATGTGACACTTTACGCAAAAATCTTCCCGTTCGGGGATCACTATGCACTTTGGAGTAGAATCTTTGTTAATAACCTCATATACTCCGCGGAAGCACGCGTCTACACAGTTAAATTCCCGACAGTGCGCACACATCTGAGTGTCTATATGATGAAATTTATAACTCTCAATTCCTTGTGTTTTTTTAGTCTTACTCATCATGAAAAATAAAAAGCGAAATCATATAGCAATTTGGCTTATATTCTATAAAAACATGCTTTTTAATTTATTCCATAGATTCTTTAATATCTCTAAAATAAAATCATGATAATTTACATTAGCTATTGAATTAAATGAAAAAACTCTTATTCGAGCTAAAGAATCTCAAAAAAGGTATTTTTAAATCGCGTATAAATCGATTTGCGGGAGAAATTCAATACAAGGGGAATATAGACTCAGCTCATATTCATGATCCCGGTCGTCTAAAAGAACTTCTTATTGAAGATGCCGAAGTTTTATTTACTGAATCGAGAGGAAAACTAACTTATTATATAAAGACAATAAAAAAGGAAGGAGAATGGATATTATTAGATTCTGCGCTCCATTCAAGGATAGCGGAAAAGGTTATCAGACTTTTACCTGAATTCTCAGAGATCTCAGAAATACGAAAAGAAGTCCCCCTCGGAAGGAGTAGAATCGATTTTACACTAGATGGTATCCCCTTAGAAGTAAAAGGAGTGTCATTAGTAGAGGATGGGATAGCTCTTTTTCCAGATGCCCCTACCGCACGAGGAAGAAGGCATGTGAAGGAAATAATCGCTCATAATGGTATGCTTTTGTTTTTAATATTCAGGAATGCTGAAAAATTCGCCCCGAATGGAACTACAGATCCTGAATTCGCAGATTTACTCTCGAAAGCCAGAGAAAAAGGAATTCCTATAATTGCTGTGCAAATAGAATTTGATGGGAAAGGAATATATTACAAGGGAAGAGTCAAATTGGGAGAATTTTAATTTATCATGTATCTTCTACTTCAATATCTAATTCTCGTAATCTTTCTCGGATCTTATCACTCAATTCATAGATTTTTCTTTCACGTAATTCCTCTCGGGTATCTCGAATAATCTCTATTAATCTCTTAATGAGCTTATCTTTCTCATTAATGGGACCTGAAACTCCTAATTTTAATTTTTTTTTCAAAGCGGGGAAAATCCCAAAAATAGTATCTAAATCTTCAATCAATTTGAAAAAAATATCTTTAAACTCTTCGGTTATGTCTGTCTGCTCTTCTAAAATTATTCTATTGAGATCCTTGAAGAGGGTTAAAATCGCTGCGATTGCTTCAGGAGTGTTGAAATCCTCATCCATTTTTTCAATAATCACTGCTCTTGCATTTTCTATTGTTTTTATAAGTGTAGCGCCCTCATTTGTTTCTTTCTCCACGGGCTCTAAATCATTGATGCGGCGAATAGTTGTTAAAACCTTATTGTAATTTTTCTTGGCTTGTTCTATGCTCCTCATTGTAAAATTTAAAGACCTTCGATAATGACTAGAAAGCAGGAAAAAGCGTACCACCATCGGTTCAAATTTTTGTAGAATTTCTGAGACTAAAAAGAAATTTCCCAATGATTTTGACATCTTCTCATCATCAATTTTTACAAATCCATTGTGAAGAAAATAATTTGCAAATTTTTCTTTGCCCGTGTAAGCTGTGGACTGGGCTATTTCATTTTTATGATGTGGAGATTTTAGATCAAGACCGCCACCATGAATGTCTATTACTTCTCCAAGAAACTTAATTGCTATACAAGAACATTCAATATGCCACCCGGGACGCCCTTTCCCCCATGGACTTTCCCAGTATGGTTCGCCTTCCTTCCATTTTTTCCATAAAACAAAATCTTTAGGATCGTATTTATCTCCATATAAAGGGTCTTCTTCCGTAGGAATTTGATATTCCTCCTCTTCTTCCTCTTCTTCTGATTTATCTACATTCTGAAAAATTGTATTATACCCTTCATAGGCATTCACAGAAAAATACACTGATCCATTACTCTCATAGGCATATTCTTTCTCTATAAGTGTTTCAATTACCTCAATCATAAAATCTATAACTTCAGTAGCTCTCGGATTTTTGGTATCTGGTTTGAGATTTAAAGCCTCCATAATCTCTTTATACTCTTGAATATATTTTTCACTAAGCTCTTCATAATCCATCCCCGTTTCATTTGCTCTTTTAATGATCTTATCATCGATATCGGTATAATTTTTAACAACCTTAACATCATAACCTTTAAACTCTAAATACCGGCGGATAAGGTCAAATACGACTGCTGATTTTGCGTGTCCCAGATGAGGGCTATCATATACCGTTGGACCACAGACATACATTAACACCTCATTAGGATTTATAGTCTTAAATTCTTCCATCTGAAATGTTAAACTATTATAAACTTTCATTATGTGCTTTCACATCTTTATAATAAGTACTCTCATGTGTCAGATTTTTAAAAAGTGAAATAATTTTTATTTTTTACGTTAATTTTTTATTATTTTTCTAACTCCTTGCAGTAGTCTATAAAAAACTCGGGCTTTTTCGCATAACCTTCAGAATCTAATCCCCCGAGTTTTTCTAATAATTTAGATGGTATTGGATTTTTTCCGATTCTTAGCATTTTTAATTTATGCAGATTCTCCAAACCACTAATTATTGAAATCTTATTCTCATATAAGTTTAGATTTTCCAAATTCGCCAAACTCTTTAACCTTTTTATCTCATTGATCTGATTTTTTTCAAATGATAATATTCCAAGCTTAGTTAAATTTTCAAGTCCTTGGATTTCAGAAATTTCATTCTCGGACAAGTAAAGTGTTTTTAGATTTTTCAAAGAATCTAAATTTTCAATATTTTTAATCTTATTTCCATAAAGATTTAGCTTTTCCAGATTAATTAGATTTTTAATACCTTTAATTTCGGATATTTCATTGTTAAATAAATATAATTCCTTCAAATCAAATATAGTGTTGAGATTTTCAATATCTTCAATACTTTTTATTCCGAGATTCCCTAAAATTAGTTTATCCTCCTTCACAAATAATTTTTCTCCATTGACTATCACATACATATCTGACATTCTCTATTACTATAGAATAAATCTTGATAATAAAAAATTTTTAAATTTATTAGAATTAAATAAAGAATTTTTACTCATTTATGTTCATTGCTTCAATTGAAAAGATAATCAAGTAATTAAAAAATTTTATTCTAATTCTATTTGGATATATTCCTCTTCCAAAGTATACAGATCATTAAAAATTTTTTCTGCTTGACCATATGTAGAGATGAGAGGATCTGCCAATATAGCTTTTAAAGCTAAATCCCGAGATTTTTGAAATATGCTTTCTAAAACTAAATCCATTACTGAGGCTTGAGTTCGCAAATAACTCACTAATTCGAAGGGATATTCACCTAATTTAATTCCTTTAATACCATTCTTATTGATAACAGCAGGACATTCAATAACCAAATCTTGAGGGAGATTTGTTATTATGTCATCATTGGGAATATTTACAGAAGGTTCAATATAATTTGAATCCGTTTGAATTCCCTCTATTATAGGAATAGCGGGTTCATGTTCTGGTTTTACTAGTCGTGCTCCTTTTCCCCTCAATATTGCTTTTTTAAGTTTTTCATATGTTCGTGACATTAATTTTTCATAACTAAAAACAAATCGACGAATTGCAGCAATATCTGCCTTCTCCCATGCCCAAGGGATATATTCTCCGTAATGACTGTCAGTAGTATATGGTAGATATTTATATTTTTCCAGAAAAAAAGCAATGAACTTAAACCCATCATATGCATCAATATTGTAAAGAATTTCTGGCCCTTTTTTTCTGATATCTGGATATGCATCCATTCCCATTTCTTTGTACTTACATTCAGTAATTACTCCAAAATGATTCATACCATATCCTTTCACATCTAATTCTTGTTCGGGCACATCAAGAATTTGAGATAATATAAGCATAAAATGATAGAATTCATGACATAATCCCACAATATTAAGTGTTGGAAACTTGCGCTTGATCGCCAAGCCAATTCTCGTTACAGGATTAGAATAATTAAGTAATAAAGCATTAGGGCATATTTTTTTAATATCTTCGCATATATCAAGAACTGGAGGAATGACTCTTAATGAATGAAATAGAGCACCTGGTCCACCATTTTCTCCTGTAACTTGCTTGCAACCATGTTGTAATGGTACTTTATAATCTAGATCCAATAACTCGAACCTAGGAGGAATTTCAATTGAATTAATAATATAATTAGCATTTTTTAGGGCTTCAGGACGATTTGTTGTAGATTCTAAAGTAAAATTTAATTTCTTCTTTTCTATAGCAGATTTACATGCTTTATAAACTAATTCTAAATTCTCTGCGTTTATGTCATGAAGATTAATCGTGCTTCCTTCTAAACTCTTACTTGTAATTATACTTCCAACAGTTCCCAATCCAAATGTTAAAGAACCCGCTCCTATTAATACTATTTTAGTATTATTTGACACAATTTATCTAAATTTTATTTTTTTTATATTTAGAACATAAATTTTTTTCTTTTCTTTTAAATATATTTGTCTGCGACCTAAATCAATTAATAAATATGAGATAAAAAGGAATAAAGTCTAAAATATCGATCTAAAGAGATTATAAAAAATAATTGATATGAGGACAATAAAATATTGTTAAAAAAAGAATAAGCCAGCGATGGGAATTTCGCAAACGTTCGAAAGGAACATTCTTGGCTCGAACCCATGAATAATGGCTCTGCAGGCCACCTCCTTAGCCGCTAGGATACGCTGGCATAGGTTCCTTTAAAAAAATTGCAGAACTATAATGCAATTATAATTTGAATCCCTTTCTATAAAAATTTAATTCTTTTAGGTTTAACATAATGCTAAAGGATATTTTCTATTAAAAAGACAACTTTCAAAATTAAAATAATCTTATAATATATAACCAAATCCCTTTAGTGTGTTAGTAATTACATACAACTTAAAGTAATGTTAATAAACCGTAGGAGTTTTTAACTGTTTAGTATGAATATATATGAAGATGTGAAAGAGGCTTTAAACCTGAAATACCATCCTGTAGCCTTTAAATTAATTTTTGAAAAAAATTATCGTCCAGAAATAGAACAGAAATTTGAAGCGCCTTCAGATTTTAAAAGATTTTGTTTATTTATAAAAGAGGCTGGGGAGGGGAGAGCGTTGCGGTTAAAGGAATCAAACTCATCTTGCTTAATGATAGACAAGAAATCGGAAATTCCTTCACCAACTAAATTAGAATTAAATATACAGCTAGATTTTAGAGGACTTAAATATTTTCTATTATTTCCAAAGGATCTTTACGAAGAGGAGGATTTTGATGGTCTAATTCTGGTTTTGAATCCTAAAAATGCGATGAAAATAATTAAAGCGTATGTTGAATTATTCAATAAACCATTGAAACTGAATTGTGGAGTAAGATCAGGAGTGTGTAGTGAAATAACTGCGTACGTGACTAAGCGTCAAGATGTTAATTTTTCTTTCCTATGTTCCGGGGCACGAAGATTCGCGGATTACGACGAGTGTGAACTCTTATGTGGCATCCCAGCGAAAATGACAGATGAATTATTAGGGAAAATAGTTGGAAAATAATAAAGAAGAAAAATTCTGAGAGTATTCTAAATTTGAAATAAATCAGTGGAAAGATACCGTTCTCCAGTGTCTGCTAATAAAACTACTAAATTCTCTCCTTTAACAAAATCCTTCGAGGCTTGATGGATCGCAGCCCAAGCAGCCGCTCCTGATGAAACCCCCGCGAAAATCCCTTCTAATTTCGCTAGTTGTCTTGCCATTTTGACAGCATCCTCATAGGAAACGGATATCACTTTATCATAGATTTTAGTATTAAGGACCTCTGGAATGAATCCTGCCCCCATTCCTTCTATTTTATGATTACCAGGCTCTCCACCTGAGAGAATGGGTGAGGCTTTAGGCTCGACAGCATATACTTTTAACCGTGGACCAACTCTATCTTTCAATATTTCCCCAACTCCTGTAAGAGTTCCTCCAGTACCTACGGCTGCTACAAAACCATCCAATCTGCCAGCAAGATCATTGAATATTTCTTTCGCGGTGGTTTGCCGATGAATTTCTGGATTGGCTGGATTCTTAAACTGGTAAGGCATATAAACATTTTCATTTTCCTCAACAATAGATTCTGCTTTAGAAATTGCTCCTTTCATTCCCTCTTCTGAAGAGGTTAAAACCACTTCTGCCCCATATGCAGAAAGGATTTTCTGTCGTTCTACCGAGACAGTTTCAGGCATCAAAATCTTCAATTTATATCCTTTCACAGCGCATATCATCGCTAACCCGATTCCGGTATTTCCGGAAGTAGCTTCGATTATTATCGTTTCATCATTGATAATTCCTTTCTTCTCTGCCTCTTCGATCATTGCTAATGCAACTCTATCTTTTACACTTCCTCCCGGGTTAAATGATTCTACCTTCGCAAAGACATTTGGTTTAATATCTCGAGTTACCTTGTTTAGTTTTACTAATGGAGTATTTCCAATAGTTTCAATAATATTGTTATAATATAAATTGTTCATAATTACCACTCTTCTAATCTAAACAAAGAAACTTTTATTAAGTATTTATGTGAATTATTTTTGATGTATTTTTGAAAGTTGCTCTTCAACTTTAGCCAATCGCTCATCCAATGTTTTAAGTGCGAGATTTAATGGATCAGGCAGATCTGCATGTTCAAGATCGATTCGTTTTATCCGTTCACCCTCACGAGAAATTACTCTACCAGGAACGCCTACTACAACAGAATTATCTGGAATATCATCGATTACTACTGAATTTGCACCAATCTTTACATTATTCCCAATATTTATCGGTCCGAGTAGTTTAGCTCCTGTTCCAATGACTACATTATTTCCAATTGTAGGATGTCTTTTAACTGGCTCATCTGAGGTTCCTCCTAATACAACTTCCGCATAAATAGTTACATTATCCCCAATTTCAGTAGTCTCACCAATTACTACTCCACTTCCATGATCGATAAAGATTTCGCTCCCTATCACAGCTCCAGGATGAATCTCTATCCCAGTTTCGTTTCTAGCAACATCAGAGAGATAGCGAGGAATGAACGGCAAATTCAATTCCCAAAAGAAATGCGCAACTCTGTATAATAAAACAGCTTTAATTCCCGGATAACTGGTTAAGACTTCCACCAAAGATTTTGCCGCAGGGTCTTTTTCGAGCGCGGCATTTACATCAGAAATAAAAAAATCAAGTATTCCTTGGAGGTTTTTGTTTAAAACATTTGGGGCTATATCTTCGGCTTGAAAATTTAATCCCAAGACACAATCCATACATTGATCTGAAAGTAAGCCTTTTTCAGCATTTTTTCCCCATGTCATACACTTTAGTTTTTCCTTCATTTTAAAACACCACTCATTATTGCTTGTTAGATCTTATTAGTTAATGAAATTGCAACATCTAAAATATGAAATAATTTTTCATTATAAATCATAAATATATGAGATTTTTCGACTTAAAATGCCATATTTCTCAAGATTACCTTAATAACTTCTAAGGAATTAATTTATTTTTAAAAAAACCATTAAATATTTAATATTAAAAGCGAGATTTTATAAAAGATTTGTAAAAATATATCTATATCCTCGCTCTATTTACTTATTCTGATGATCTTAAATTTTATATTAATTAAGGATTAGTAGAATGAGGAGAAAAATATCATGAAATCATTTTTTTAAAGATTTGATTTAAAAATAGTAAGCAAATTATTATAGAATCTTCACACTTTTAAAGAGAACGTAAAAAATATTTAAATAATAAAATAGCTTAATAATTTTACATTGGTTTCTTATCTAATATTAAAAAAATGATAAAATATGGATTTTATAATCGATATAATTTTTCAGATGATTCCAGCAATCATTTTAATAACTTTCTGTGTCTTTGTGTTAATCTCCGCTATAACGAGAGAAGAATATATTGAAAATACCGTTTTTTTAATTCTATTTTCAGCATTATATCTCACTGCCATTGTATTCAATCTTCTCTCTTTCTTCATCTTCACTTCAAATCTTATTTTTACCATTTTGGATTGGGTTTTTACTGGAATTCTTGTCCTTGTATTTATATTTTTTGTGGTATATGCAATTATGAATCGAGAATACTTCGGAATCTTCTTATTTATTGGAGGGCTTCTATTACTATTAGGTTTTATTGTTGATATTGCCTTTTACTATACAATCCGCTTATTACTAATTATGACCAGTATACCAACATCAGTTATTAATATAATTGGCTTTTCAACTCAAATAATCGAAACTATTATAATTATAACGGCGTCTATCTTTTTGATTCTTCACGGGCAAAAACAGGAAGATAAATTTATGTTAACTGCTGGAATACTTAGAATTATACATGTTGGATGGCTATTCTTAATCGGTTTTCTGATAATATAATGTTTTTATATAGAGAAAAAAACATCTAATCTTTTTTTTATTTCTTTGTTTCCAATTTTTTATTTTGTTTATTCAATCAAATGGGAATATATGATTTTTAAAAAAAGCGAGATTCAGAAATTTTTTCTTAAAAAATAAAGAAACTAAATTTTATGTGAACTTGGTAAGATTTAGAAAATAAAATGATAAATAAAAAAATAGATATTTAATCCAGATTTATGGCTATAAATTCATTTCCTTCAATTTTTTCTTATTTTCTGCCACCCTTTCGGGGGTTAATTTATAAAATTTCCAGAAAATAATTACCGTGATGATCACGATAATGGCAGGAACGATGGCTGAATGAATTCGAATTCCAAAAATAGCTAAAGCAGGCGTGGGGCTTTGAGAAATTAATTCCGCATAGGTTGGATTCCCAGGAGGAAATCCTGTAAGAATATGGACTAATGTAATAGTGATTACTATAGTGGCATATCCTAATCGGATAAATAATGCTTGAAAACCATAGTATATTGATTGTTGTCTTTTTCCTTTTCTCACAGCAATATCATCAAGCACATCCCCCATGGTTGGAGGATCCATAAACCATTGTCCCCCTAGTCCAATTCCAAAGAATATTAAACTAATCATCCAACCCCAAACGCTTTCTACAAAGATCATTGGTAAAAACGTTATGAACATAATGATTCCTCCCATAATACTCATTTTCTTATTATTATTTACTCTATTTGATATAATCGTCCATATTGGTAAGGATATCAATGCACCCAGCAACATACCTCCCAATAAAAGAATAAAAGATGTGTTAGCAGGATCACCCTCTTGTATTAGAATATATGCAATAATAAACCTTGCTGATTGTTGAATCATAACAGCAGCAACTTGATAACCATAAAATAAGATTACCTTAGCTACAAAAGGTTTTTCTTTTGCTGCTTTGAATGTTTCTTTAATAAAAGAATCAACTTCTGCTCTCTCTGGTTCCATTATTCTTTGAATGTTTTCTTCTCTCAATTTTTTATTCTCCCATATACCAGGCAGTATTAATATAAAAAATAGAAAACCAAAAGCGACACTTACCCAAGCAGCTGGGATATAGGTTGCCCTTACTTCTTGCTCGATAATAAATGATGGAATAAGCACAGCAAGGACTAATCCCAAAATTCCTAACATTGTTCCAAATCCTTGAGTAGTTCTACGTTCTTTTAGTCCTCTAAATTTAACGGGATAAATTGAAATAGCATTTACATCATAAATTGTCAGCAATGTGTCATATATCACCATACTAGTCATATACCAAAAGAACACAGGAAGATTATAGTCAGCATTTACATTTGGATCCCATTGAGCGGGAACCATATAAATAAGCAGGTAGGAAAACAACCATGGTACAGCTCCAATGATCATCCATGGGACTCTCCGATACCCTTTTGTTTTTTCCCAAGGCATCTTTATCCTTTCCATAATATATCCAATAAGAGGATCATTAACGGCGTTCCAGACACTATAAATTGTAAATCCGATTAATATATATAACGAGTTTAATCCAATTACTCCTTCATAGTAGAATAACACATTAAATCCAAAAGCAGCTGTAATAAATTGACCGAACATTTCTCTTGCTCCGTAGCTCGCCATAATTCTTTTAGAATTTTCATAAATTTCCTTTTCTTTTTTCTCCATTTTCAATCTTTAAATCTTTTTTTAAGTATATTTAGAGATTCTCATTTACTTGTATAAACTTCCTTTGATATTCATAAACAAAAACTTCTAAATTTTAATATTAATTTGTATATATTCTATTTATAATTAATGAAATTACCATGAAAATAAAATTTCCAAAAAGAATAAGAATTAGCTATTAAATTCTTTATTGTATAAGAACTATATTAGTGAGAGAAATATGAGCGAGAGAACAGAGATATTAATTGTGGGAGCAGGAACCGCTGGCACATATCTTGGTTGGATATTGGCTAAAGAAGGTCATTCTGTTAGAATTATTGAAAAAGATAGCAGAGAGAATGTCGGGAAGCATCTAGATGTGATCCATTTCGAGTCTGATAGAGTTAAAAAAGCGGGGTTACCTCCTTTTAATCCTGAGGATCCAGATTGTATTGAGATACGAGATACTTCCACAGTAATAACACCTGATTTCGAGACAGAGATAAAAACAAGAGTTTATCAGACTATTGTAAGATTAACTCCATTTCTTAATAAAATGTATGAAATACTAGAATCTGATGGTGTTATTTTGGAGTTTTCTACTAAATTTCAAGAACTCATTTTTGAGGATAATAGAATAGTTGGAGTTAAGGTATCAAAAAATGGAGAAATTAATGAATTCAATGCGAGCTTAATTGTAGATGCTTCTGGAACAAGTGCTGTAGTTAGAACTTCATTGCCGAAAGATTATGGAATCGAAACTTTTTCATTAGGTCCAAATGATGTAATGTATGTCTTATTGCAGTACATTAAATGGACTCGATCTGAAGAATCTCATCCAGAAACTGATTCCGGTTATAATTTTTGGCTTTTATGGTTCGGACCTTCTCTGGGCGAGGATCAAGCTATCCTTGGAGTTGGGCAGCCAGGCTCTTATGAAAATGCTCGCCTTGCCAGAGAAGATTTTATTAATCAAATAGATCTTCCTCCTTATGAAATTATTAAAGAGGAAAGAGGTTTCACTCCATATAGGAGACCACCATATACTTTAGTAGCAGACGGATTCCTATGCATAGGAGATGCCGCTGCAATTACCTATCCATTTTCTGGTCATGGAGTGACAGCAACATGGATTTTGTGTATGATTGTTTGTGATGTGATTGATAAAGAACTTAACCAAGGTGGTTATTTAACCCAAGAAAGATTATGGGATATCAATGTTAAGTATTTTAGAGATCAAGGTGCAAAATTTGCTGGGTTACTTACTCAATTGTCTGGTATATTAAACTTTACCAAAAAAGAATGGACCTATTTCCTAACTCATGGGTTAATATATAAAACAGGAGATGGTGATGAATTACCCGAACCAAACAAAGAATATGAAGAAGATATGAGTTTTGGTGAGATGATTAAATTTGTATTTAAGATCACTGGAGGTTTATTAATAAGGAAACTTTCTCTTAAAAATATTAAAAAACTAATGAAAGCAAACAGTTTAGCAAATAATTTAAAGGAACATTATGAAAATTATCCGAAATCTCCTGATAAATTTGATTCTTGGGTTAGTGAAGCGGAAAAATTATGGAAAAAGAAAACACCAGCACTCAAAAAATTATCTAATGTTGAAATTCAGTATGGTTAATCATAAATTAAAAATGGTTGAATAAAATAAATTATTAAAAGAACTAATATTCAATTTCCTTGTTTCTTAAATAATCAAACGCAGAATAAGCGGCAATAACTCCCTCAGAAACCCCTGTGACTGCTTGTTTGAAGGGAGCATCGGCAACATCCCCAGCGGCAAAAACTCCAGCAATATTAGTTTCAGATTTTCTGTTAATTATAATTTCCTGTTTCTCATTTTTTTCAACTCCTATTTGTTTAGCTAACTCTGAATTGGGAACCGAACCAATTTCGATGAAAACCCCATCTAATTCAAATTCTTCTCCATTATCGAATATAATAGATTTTACTTTTTCATTTCCTTTAATTTCAACTATATTCGTGTTATAAATGAGTTCTATATTTTCAGTTTGTAATACTCTTTGTTTATTTATAGGTTCCGCTCTAATTTCATCTCTCCTATAGATAATATATACCTTTGAAGCATGATTTGCTAGAAATAATGCTTCCTTAGCCGCTGAATCACTTCCACCGATCACCGCTACTTTCTTATCCTTGAAAAAAGGACCATCACAAGTTGCACAATAACTCACACCATTTCCAGAATATTTCTCCTCCCCTGGAATATTTAACTTCCTCCGTTCTGAGCCCGTTGCGAAACAAAGAGATTTTGCTTTAAAAGTTTGGAAGAATGATCTCAAAATAAAAAGATCCTTATCCTTTTCGATCTCCCTTATCTCATCGGTGATATAGGGTATATCCAATGAGTTAATATGATCACGAAACATTTCCATTAATTCAGACCCTGAGGCAGTTGTTATTCCTGGATAATTTTCAACAATATGCGTGGTTGTAATTAGACCTCCATATGACGTTCCAATAACTAAAACATCAATTTCAAACCTTGCGGCATATATAGCACAACCTAATCCAGCTGGTCCAAGACCTATGATAACCATATCCCAAACTTTATTTTCCTCAATCTGATCAATATTATACATAATTTTATCCTCTCTTTTTAGAATTTTTATTAAAGATTTTTTATCCTAATGATGTTTTGTATTCTTTAATCTTTTTATTGTGAAGCTCCTCGACTCTTTTTTTCCAATTCTTATATTTTTCAGTTGAAGCATCAATTGGAAATTTAAGTAGAATTATAATTCCAATTGTAATAAATATTGCAGGAATTAATCCAATATTCAATTTAATCCCAAATCTTGCTAATTCCGTTTGAATTACAGTGCTCTGGTCATAACCGGTTAAAAAAAGAATTAAAGCAGTTAAAGCGGCTGCAATAGATTGAGCAGGTTTTGTAAATAAATTAGTAGATCCATAATATGCTCCTTCTCGTCTATATCCTGTTTTTAATTCATCTTTATCAATGATATCTGCCATTAATATTGGCGCTATTAACATCATTCCAGCGTAACTCAATCCTACAATTAATAGTGCTATATTAGAGGTTATCACCTCAGGAACAAATGTTAATAAAACCAATCCGCTTATCACCAAGATAGAGAGATATATAATTGCTTTTTTCCCGCCATATTTTCTGTTAAAAACCATTCCTAAGGGATAACCTACTAGACTAGCACCAACGAATATAATTATAGGAAGTGAGGAGAGAAAATTATTTAGAGAAATTCGGAGCACATCCTGTACGAATAAACTAACTTGTGAATAGATAGCGAAATTTATATATACAAGAGTAAATGAGAACATGGTATAAATTATAAATGATTTGTTTTTTAGCGTAAGTTTAATAGACTCTATAAAGCCCATCTTTTTTTTCTCGGCGAATATGAATTCTTTCCTTTCTTTTATCCCAAAAGACATAAAAGTCAATAAAAGCGTTCCAAGTATACCAGAAATAATTACAATTGTCTGAATAGTAGAGAGATTTTGTGAATACGGATCTTCATTAATAATAAAGAGAAACGGGACGATAAATGTAATAACTTGTCCGACTAAAGTTCCTAATGACCAAAAAAAAGTTGTATTTGCTCGTTCTTCTGGTAAAATAGATAATTCTGCTACTAATGATTTTTGTGTAATTCCTATAATTGTATAAAAGGTATCATATAATAATAACCATAAAAGTAACCATATAAAATAAATCCATTGCATTAATGGATTAGCAGAATAAGAAAGCGGTGGGAAAAATAGAAATATAAATGAAATAGATATAAACGGAGTGGCAATCATTAGCCACGGCATTCGCCGACCAAATCTCGTTCGAGTTTGATCCCCAAAATAACCCATTAATGGATCATTGATGGCGTTCCAAACAATATATAAGATCCACGCTAATCCCCAAAGAAAAAAGTCGATTTTAACAATTTTAATATAAAAATTAAAAAGCCAGGCAGCAAATAATCCAGCAGATAAATTAAATCCAATCCCACCGATTGAAAATTTTATTTTTGTTAATAGTGGAATTTTAAATTTCTCATTAATAGCTGGTTTTCTTAAAAAATTTGTGATCTTTTTCATTTTTATTTTAATTTATATATGATTGAAAAAAACTTTCTTGATTGTATTTTCTAAATAATTGTTTTATATATTCTTTACTTCTTAAATGAAAATCATTTAGAATTGTAATTATCTATATTCGATATTAATATTTGAACCGATTAATTCCCGCAATAATTCTTGCGGAGGAATCATTCCTTGGATTGCCGGTCTTTCATTCAATATAGTGTATGGAACTCCCGAAGCTTTATAATATTGTCCAATATCAGAATTTGCAATAATGTCTACAATTACTGTCCTAATTTTCCCATCAGAAGCCACAGCAAACAGATTCGCAGTTTTTATTAACTCTGGACAATAGGGACACTGCATTGTCATCATGATTTTAATTGTTGTTGAATCAATTCTACCTATATTCTGCTTAATTGCATTTTCAAAATAATTAGGACCTCCTCCAAGAGCGAAAATTGCTGAAATAAAAGGCTGAATTTCCTGCCCTTGAGGATTTGCAAGATATCTTATAACTTCTTTTTCCCTCTCGTCCATAAGTAAGATTGTGGGAACTCTTTGAATATCAAAGTTATCAGCGAATTCTGGGTTATCATATATGGACAGTTCTTCAATTTTTAATAAATTATTTGAATTTTCTTCGTAAATCTTTAACATCTGCATCGTATTTTGGCAATCTATGCATACATGTTCTTTAGTTCCATCGGGATTTGTTTTTAATGAAGTAAATACTTTAATATGTACGGGTCTTCTGAGTTTTTTTAACTCATTTTGGATAATTCTTTTATATGTGTCATTTGAAGCCATCTTTTTCACCTCATTTTTAATTATTTGAATAATAAATTTTAAGCATACATTCCACCAAAATCTCTCTTTCCTTTCGTCAATTTATCTAATAGATCTTGAGGGGTAAACATTCCAATTAAATGCTCTTTTTCATTAATCATCGTATAAGGAACACTTGAGATATTATATTTTTGGGCGATATCTAAATTAGCATTAATATCAATTATCTCCACATTGATTTTGCCATCCCCGACAAGTGCGAAAAGATTTGCTACGGGTATAACTTGGGGACAATAATTACACGTATGAGTCACAAACATCATTATTTTTGATTTAGGAATATTTTTAAGGTTGGTTTTTATTTGATCTTTATAAAACGGGCTTACTCCAGAATAGTATTGAAGTGTTTTAATAAAAGGTACAAGTTGGTTGCCATCTGGGGTTGCTGTGTATCTAATTAATTCTTTATCGTTTTTTTCTAAAAATAGTATAGTTGGAATTCTTTTAATTTTAAATTCTTTCGCAAGATCCTCGTCTTCTCTTATAGATTTCTCTTCGATTTCTAATTTTCCCTCTGAAGCTTCTTGAAGCTCATTCAAAATACGCATCATGCTATTACAAGAAAGACAACTTCTATGCTTTTTTCTCTCATTAGTGGTTTCGTAATCCGTAAAAACTCTCAGAACTACAGTCTGCTTTAATTTCGACATTTCATTTCTAATAATTTTTTCTTCCCTATCTGTAAATGACATAATCATTCGACTTTAACTGTTTTCTAAGATTAAAATATGATGCACATTAATAATTCTTCTTTTAATAAAACATAAAATTGAATCGAATTTCTATTAAAAAATCTAATTTAAATCCACAACATAATTATAATTTCCTAAATTTTGTTTTAATCCAATATATTAGTCCAAGATCTAGAATTTGCGAAATTTTAATAGGATCCTACTTTCAAGATCTTAAATTATAAAATTGATCAAGGATATGTCTAACACGAAAAATCAAAGTATGAGTGAAGAAACAAGATTCAGTAAAAAACAGAAATGGAGTTTCGGAATGGGTTCTTTTGCTCAGTGGTTTATTAATTCTGCGTTCAATATATGGATTTTCACATTCTATTTTACGGCAATTGGATTAAGTACATATTTTATCATCCTAGCTTATGTGATATGGTCTTTGTGGAACGCGATTAATGATCCCTTTATTGGATATCTTTCCGATAGAACAAACACAAAATATGGAAGAAGAAAACCATTCATTATGATTGGGACTATTCCAATATTAATCCTTGAAATAATCGTATGGCTACCAAATCCAGGAAATACTTGGATGAATTTCTTTTATCTATTGATTATGTTGTTCTGTTATGATACATTTTACACTATGATAGCATTACCATTTGATTCCTTATTTCCAGAATTATATACCAGTGTTGAGGAAAGATCAGAAGTCAACACTATAAAACAATTATTATCCGTTGTGGGTTTAATTTTTGCGGCACTTGTTCCCGGGTTGTTCATTGATTTATTTGGGGGTTCAACAGAAACCTTTGGATATCTTATAAATGGAATCGTTACCTCCATAATCGTTGGAATTTCTCTGCTCATTTCTTTGAAATGGGGGGTGAAAGAACGTGAAGAATTTAAGCTGGATCATCGGCAAGAATTTAAAATCTTAGAAAATCTCAAATATACCTTAAGTAATAAAGGTTTCCAATTATATTCTGTAATGTTTTTCTTATATGAATATACACTACTACTTTTAGGTCTAATTATGCCTTTATTTGGAAAATATATTTGGGATGTGGGCGAATTTCCAACCATGATAATTCTTGGAATTATGTACATTATTGGAGCCATTTCAGTTATTCTATGGAGAAAATTAGATTTGACTATTGGAAGTAGAAAAGGATATGCTATCTCGATCGTAATCTATTTTATTTCGACATTACCAATTATGCTTTTTCAAAGCTATGAATTAGCCATCATCTTTTCTCTTTTTGTTGGAATAGGTTTTGGGGGGATGCTTTATTATATTTACCTCATAATAGCTGACATTATTGATGAAGATGAATTACAAACAGGTTTCCGTAGGGAAGGAGCATTCTTTGGAGTGACTAACTTTTTTATGCGTCTAAGTATGATCCTTTCCATAGTGACTGTCGGTATAGTATTTAATATGACTGAATGGGAGGTATTCGATCCGACTATAGACCCAACGCTTGGGTTATTAGTTTTATTTATAGTTTTTCCTGGAATTGCATTAGGAATTACTTTGATATCTTTATACTACTATCCATATACTAAAGAGAAAGTCAGTGAAATGAAAAGTAAACTTGAAGAACTCCATAAAAAGAAATTAGATAAAGTTAGAACTACTAAATAATATTTATTCTATTTTTTTCTTATCAGTTTTATTCTCTATTAAAATATTTAGAATATAAAATAAAACTTAAAGTTGATTAAGTGCTTGATCTAAGTCTTTTATAAGATCCTTTACCTCTTCTAAACCCACTGATAATCGAAAATGTGTATCAGAAATATTCATAGACCTTTTTTCCCATGACGCGAGATCTATACCCGTCATCAAGTAAGTATATTCAATTAATGAAGTCGTATCTCCTAAAGAAACACCCACTTTTATTTGTTTGAGTAATTCTATAAATCTATTACTCTCTTCGACAGAATATAGCTCGAAACCAATCATTCCTCCGAAATTCTGCATCTGCTCTTTCGCAATATGATGATGAGGATGGGATTCTAATCCGGGATAAATAACTTCCTTAATTTTTTCATTATTCTGTAAATATTGTGCTATTTTTATCGCGTTTGAGCTATGTTTTTCCATTCTCAATCCGAGGGTACGTGCCCCCCTTAAAATTAACCATGCATTAAAAGGACTCAAGACCGCTCCTTGAGTTTCAAGCCAATAATATCTAATATCTCTTAATTGATTTTTGGGACCGATTATAGCCCCACCAAGGCAATCTCCATGACCATTTATGTATTTAGTTAAACTTTCTACAACTAGATCTGCACCCAAATTTAATGGTTTTTGTAAAGCTGGTGATGCCCAAGTATTATCTACTATGCAGTGTCCTTCACTCTCATGAATCAAATCAGCACAAGTTTTTATATCTATAATATCTACTGTTGGATTTGCAGGTGTTTCAATAAAAAGTAATTTAGTTTGTTCATTAATCGCTGATTTAATCTCATTTACATTCGTGAGATCAACTCGTCGGGTTTCAATACCCATCTGAGGATAAATTTTCGTAAATAATCGAAAAGAGCCCGTATATAGGTTTTTATGAATTATTATGTTAGGAATTTTATCGGGATTGGTTTGAGGATAAAGCTTTCTAATCTTTTTTGGTCTTATCCGCTCAACTCTTTCTTGGAGTACACTCATACATGATAAATGTACTGCTGCCATCCCAGATGCAACAGAAAGACCTGCTTCTCCTCCATGTAGAGTCGCTAATTTCTTATCCAACGCATACAAAGTAGGATTTTCCGTTCTCGAATAATAATAATGATTTTCGACAAGTTCTGAGAGTGATTTATATACATAAGATTTCGTTGCATATAGTGGAGTTCGTAATGAATGTGAGGTTTCGGGATATGGATCTTCTCCCGCTCGCATTAATTGTGTAGCAAATTCCATCCGATCCCACTTTTCTCTCTGTTCCTCCTCAATTTGTCCCTTTGTTTTTATTTTTTTTTTATTTTCCATAACAATCACCTCATTTTAATGATAATACATTTTACTCTAAATTTCCTCCAGGAAGATCCATAGAATCATTTTCATCTTCCATCCCTTCCAATTTTCTGTAATCTTCCATAGTTCGAGTAGAAATTATTTTCAAATATTCTTTTAATTTTTTGTCTACCTCCGGACTATAGCCTGGACCTTCTTGGGTGTTTAAAATTTCATCTACTTTCACTCTTGCTCGTTCCATAATATCTTTAGCATCTGATCTCAACCATTTACCTCGCCTTTCTCTATCCATTAATTTCGGGACGAATATCTCTTTTCGTGTATTTTTCGCTGTATGGCGGAGCATCAAATATGGTTTTCCAGATTCTGCTACTCTTTTAATTGGTTCAACTGCTAAGGTTTCATCATTAAAATCAATCCCCTTTATCCCTCTTTTTACCATCTCACAGATTTCATCATCTATTACTAATAATTCTAATGCTTCAGATAAAGAAGATTCATAGGTTCCCGCACATGTGATATAATTAATTCCTGCATTTGCGGAGAAAAACAGTGTCATAAATCGCTCCAAACCATTTTGAATATCAAAACATTTAGATTCCGTTACACATCCCGGACCTCTTGAAGGTATATTATAAAATTTAGATAATTGAGCGTGTGCCGTAGTTATTAACCCTGTTTCTATGCTACCCCAGGCCACATTACCCGTAGGAGGATCCATTATACTATTCATTGTAGAGTAAAAGATTGGGCATCCAGGTTTAATTAATTGAGTTAACACGATTGATGACAAAATCTCCATATTTGATTGGATAAGCAAGCCTGCCAAGGTCACAGGTGCGGTAGAGCCCGCACTCGCTGCAGGGGCAATAATGATGGGTTGATTATAGTTTGCAAATTCAAAAAGTCCATTCAACATAATAGGGGTCATTGTTAATGGGCTTGTAGGATTAAAAAAGGCTATTAATCTGGGTCGTTTTTTCAATTCTTCTTTCCCCCCAACAATTATAGAAGCTATTTCCATCATATCATGGGAAGCAGTCCTTCCATAACAACCCAATCCATAAGGTTTTGTACTGTTTTTTCCCCACGCATACATTGAATGCCAATGTAATTCAGTATAGGGGACATCATTGGGCCATACATCTACATGTGAAGCAACAATATTTTTTAAACTATCCACAATGCGGATCTGTTTTATTGTGTCTTCAAGAAGGGATTTTCTAACGAGTTTTCTTTTATTTGGATCATACATTTTAACAGGTGTACCTACTGTTGCAAAATTCACAGTATCCGTAGTTATATCAACTTTATAATTCCCATCGGAACCCCATAAGGTAAAGGAATCGGGAACTTGCTTTAACTGCTCTAAAACTAATTCCTCTGGAAATCTAATATAATCTCTCTTCTCAGAATCTAAAATTGCCCCATTTTCTATTAAGAGCTTTCTAGCATCTTCGGTTTCTACTTTAACACCAACTTCATACAATAATTCTAGAGTTTTTTGATGAATTTGTAGAAGCTCGTCTTGAGAGAGTACTTTAAAATTACTAAGTTTCATACTTAAAATCTTCTCATAAATCTGTTAAATTATGTTTTAGTATTATTGATAATTAATTTATTTATTCTTAGAATTAATTCTTAATAATAATATTTTAATTACAAATATTAAATGAGAAAAAATGGCTTTAGAAGAAACAATTAAGGATGCAATATTTAACTGGGAAGAAGAGAAATTAAGAGATACATGTAAGAAAGCGATCAAAGATGATATAAATCCTATTGAACTGGTAAATATTATTGGAGATGCAATGAAAATTTTAGGAGAAAAGTTCGAAAAAGAAGAATTAATGCTACCAGAACTTATTGTTGCGGCTAATATTGTAAAATCTGCGATTGATGAAATATTAGATCCTGCCATCAGGGAGAGAGGAGAGGTTAGAGAATCTAAAGGAAAAATAGTGATTGGAACAGTTGAGGGTGATGTTCATAGTATTGGTAAGGATCTTGTAGCTTCTTTTCTTTTTTCTAATGGGTATGAAGTATACAATTTGGGGGTTGATGTGAAGGCGCATGATTTCATTAAAAAAGCTGAAGAAGTAAATGCGGACGTTATTGGGCTCTCATCTTTAGTAACTTTATCCATGGATTTTCAGAGACAAGTTATAGAAACAATGAAAAAAGAAGGAATAAGGGATAAGTATAAAGTAATTGTTGGAGGGGCACCCACCTCAGCAGATTGGGCAAAAAAAATTGATGCGGATGCATGGGCAGATGATTCTCTAGATGCAGTAAAAAAAATAAATCAATTATTAGCAAAAAATTAACTTAGGAAGTGAATATCAGATGAAAATGAGTAAACTTGAAGTATTAGGACAAGATGAAATAGAACAAATTCATTCAGCAACGCTTCAACTGCTTTCAAAGGTGGGAATCAAAATTGATTGTAAAAATACTCAAAAAAAATTGGGAGAATATGGGTGTGAAGTTGATAAAAATTCTGATTTTGTAAGAATACCAGAAGCACTTGTAATGGAGATGGTCAAAAAAGTTCCAAAGTCTTTCACCTTGAACGGACCAGACGCCTCCTTTAACTTTGAAGTGAATACAAAATCAACGCAATTCGCTACAATTGGAACACCAGTGAAGATATATGACCCAAATAAGAAGAAAGGAGTAAGAAAAACGTTATTAGCGGATACTATTGAACAAATTAGGATAGTTGATACATTAAAACATATTAATTGTTCACATGTGGACGTGTGGCCAAATGATGTAAAATATACCGCCCTCCACGCTCATGCCATGTATCAATGGGTTATGAATACGCGTAAACCTTACGGTTTAGGTTGTTATGGGGGACTACCCAGCCAAGATATGATGAATATTGCATCCATAGCATGTGGAGGAGATGAAGAATTGATAAAAAATCCAAGATTAGTAGGCTTTTTTAGTACGACAAGTCCTCTGCACTTTCCCAAAATTATGACGAATGGATTTAAAGTGTTTGCGAAGTATAAACAACCAACCATCGTTGCACCGGAAGCTCTTGCGGGTTCTTCCGCACCAGTAACATTAGCAGGCTTACTTACTCAAACAAATGCAGAAAATCTCGGGGGAGCTGTTTTAGCTCAGATATATAATCCTGGAGCTAGGCTTTTTTATGGGACAGTTTCGCATATAACTGATATGAAAACTGGAAATTCAGCTATGGGTTCAATCGAAACAGGTTTAATCACTGTTGCTGTAGCACAATTAGCAAATTTTTATGGTTATCCTTCCAGAGGCCCTGGGGGAGTGACCGACTCAAAAATTTTAGATCTTCAAAATGGATTTGAAAGACTACAAACTTTATTATTAGCAGCTCAAGCGGGGATAAATTATATCACCTGTGCTGGAACTTATGAAGCAACCTTAGTAGAATCATTAGAACTACTATTAATTGATGATGAGTTAGTTGGAATGGTCAAAAGAGCATTAAATGGGATAGAAGTAAATGAGAATACAATTGCTTTGGATGTTATTGAAAAAGTCGCCACGAGTGAGAAAAAAGGTTCCACTTTTTTAGGTGAAATGCATACCCTCAAAAATATGAAAAAATCTTTATATATGCCAGAATTGGTTGACAGGAATCGAAGGAATACCTGGTGGAAGAAGGGAGCTAAAGATATTATAGAGCGTGCGAGGGAAAAAGTTGACGTGATTCTTAAAGACCATATAAGACCAGAAGTTCCAGAGAAGATCAAAACACAACTGGAAAAATATATTGAAAAAGTAGAATCACGAACTTTAAAAGATTACATGGAAGCAGAAGGCTTAGATTCAGCATCTGCACCGGTACCTGGCTCAAATATTTAAAAAGGATAAGCACTTTTGGTGATTCATATTACAAATATTTATAAAAATCTTCAAAAAGGGGATCCTTGGTTCTCTTTATTTGCTCTCGAAGCATATATGGAATCTCAAGGTATTGAACAAAATCCTATAAATCAAATTAAGGCATTAAAGGAATTTCAAAAAACATACAATTTTGATATCCTCTTTCCTCGTATGGATTTGGATGAATATATCGAAATTATTTCTAATGTGAAAGAAAAGAAAAAAAATATCTCAAAAAGTCAAGATTGGGCTCAATTTGAACCAAACCAAATAATTCACTCTCCATCATTGACACAAATATCCCAATCTTCGACGTATCAAGTACTAAAAAATTTGTATAACCCTTCAGATGGTATCTTTCGATATATAGGAGGATATGTTCCAGCACCATATACTTTAGTTTCACTCATTCTTGATTTACAGGTTGCTTCAGAATTAGTAATATACAAACCTGAATTTTTAAAATCTTTAATAGAGTTCTCTCAACCAATAATTAACTTTTATGCTAAAATGATAAGTGAATTCGTTGATACGATCTTTATTTTAGCTCCAAGTGAATGTACAATAATGAAACGCTCCTATATTGATATTGTTCAAGATTCTATGAATAAACTCATAAAATATTGCGTTTCAGAACTTAATAAACCGACAGTTATCCATTTCTGTGCGAAAAAGGTTAGTCATGTAGTGAATGATGATATTATAGGTCCCATGAAAGATGCTGGAATTATAGGATTGAATATTCCTAATAGAATTGAGAATATGGAGTTAGCTGAAAGATATAATTTAATTCTCTGTGGAGGGATAGACCCCGTCACTATTCAAATCCAACCTAAGGAAAAAACTCTAAAAGAACTTAAGCAACTGATTATAGATACGAAAGATATTCCCTACATATATGCAACTAACTGTCAAGTTAAATGGGCTCCTGGGCAGATATCTGCAAGAGACCTTGTTAAATTATTCAAAGACATCAAACAATTATTAAGATAATAATTCCACAAGAT
>Ga0102944_1000074_pt1 | contig 77393 bp, 74 predicted proteins | sample SalPonD_shore_MG_FD_78172 | JGI IMG/M metagenome (GOLD analysis project Ga0102944, IMG submission 78172) | Salt pond soil microbial communities from South San Francisco under conditions of wetland restoration - Salt Pond MetaG... | ecosystem: Environmental > Aquatic > Marine > Intertidal zone >... | reverse complement strand
GTTGGCCCGGCGCCATCCGCGACTTCAGTCTTCCGGTGTCCGTGGCGCTGAACCCGCAGACCCTGGCGAATTGTTAAAGAACCCTGAACTCAATCAGGCGACATCTACCTTGACAGATACCGCAACCCGCCCACTCGGGGCAGCCGCGCTCCCAAGGTTGCCGCCACCACCCCCTACCTTGTAGCTTTAGCCACTGCGTCGACCGTGAACCCGGGAAAGGAAACCGCATGCCGCCGATTCGGCGCCTCCTGACTGGAACATGCCGCCCATGAGGACGTTCCTGGCGTCCCGATGGGCGCTGCTCATCGCGCCGCTGGCCGGCCTGAGTCTGCCGCTGGCGTTCGCGCCCTATCGGCTCTGGCCTCTGGGCATCCTGGCGCCGGCGCTGCTGTTCGCCATCGTGCGCGCGGCGCCGCGCCGCCGCGCCCTGCAAGCCGGCTACCTTTTCGGGCTGAGCTACTTCGGCTTCGGCTGCTACTGGGTCTATTACAGCATTGCCTACTACGGCGGCGGGTGGTGGGCGGCAGCGTTCGTCACGCCGCTGTTCGCCCTGGCCATTGCCCTGTATCCGCTGCTCGCCGTGTACCTGGCCCGGAAGCTCGGCGGCGTTTCCGATGCCGCGGCGCTCTGGCTGACCTATCCGGCGGCATGGCTGCTGGTGGAGTGGTTCCGCAGCTGGTTCCTCACCGGCAGCACCTGGCTGATGCTGGGCTTCACCCAGACCGATGGGCCGCTGGCGCCTGTGGCTCCCGTCTTCGGCGCCTTCGGCATCAGCCTCGTGCTGGCCGTACTGGCGGGCGCGCTAGCCCATGCCCTGCTGCGTCCCAGGGCCGCCGTCTGGCTAGTGCCCGCCGCCGCGGTGGCCTTCGGCGGGGCCTGGCTGCTGCCGACGGACTGGACGCAGCCGGCGGGGCAGCCCCAGACCGCCGTGCTACTCCAGGGCGACGTGCCCCAGGACCAGAAATGGCTCGAGGAATACCGCGATCGCACCTTGAACTGGTATTCGCGGCAGAGCCTGGAACACGCCGGGGCCGATCTCATCGTCTGGCCGGAAACGGCGGTCCCGACCTGGTACTACCAGGTCAAGCAGACTCGGATGCATCCGCTGGCCCAGGAGCTCGCGCAGCAGGGCAGCGCGCTGCTGGTGGGCGCGCCGGTGATCGACATCCAGAAGGAAGCCGCCTATAACGCGGTGGTGCGGGTGGGGCCTCCGGATGTGTATTACTACAAGCGCCACCTGGTGCCGTTCGGCGAATACCTGCCGCTGCGCAGTGTGCTGGGCAACGCTCTCGACTTTCTGGGCGCGCCGATGAACGACTTCGCCGCCGGCACCAGCGCGGCGCCGCTGCCCGTGGACGGCTACAAGGCGGGGGTGTCCATCTGCTACGAAGTGACCTTCGGGGACGAGATCGCCGAGTCACTGCCCGCCGCCAACGTGCTGGTCAACGTCAGCAACGACGGCTGGTTCGGCGATACACCCGCGCCCCACCAGCACCTGCAGATGGCCCAGATGCGCGCCCTGGAGACCCAGCGCTACATGCTGCGGGCGACCAATACCGGGGTCACGGCGATTATCGACGATCACGGCCATATCAGGGATCGGACGAAGCAGTTCGTCAAGGCCTCGCTGACCGGCACCTTCGTCCCGCGCAGCGGCGCCACGCCCTACGTGCGCTGGCTGGACTGGCCGGCGGTGGGGGCGGCGGTGGCGATGCTGATTGCGGGGCTGGTCTTGGGCCGGAGGCGTGGCTCCTAAACGGGGGGGCGATCGCGGCGGGGTCGCCGCTCCCACGACCTTCGCTAGACCTCGGCGGCCGGTCGAAGGGCTGTGGGAGGCCCGTCCTCGGGGCGATGGGATGGTCGAACCCCTTCGCGGCAGGGTCGCCGCTCCCACGAGCTTCGCTAGACCTCGGCGGCCGGTCGAAGGGCTGTGGGAGGCCCGTCCCCGGGGCGATGGGATGGTCGAACCCCTTCGCGGCGGGGTCGCCGCTCCCACGACCTTCGCTAGACCTCGGCGGCCAGTCGAAGGCCTGTGGGAGGCCCGTCCCCCGGGCGATGGGATGGTCGAACCCCTTCGCGGCGGGGTCGCCGCGCCCACGACCTTTGCCGACCCTCGGCGGCCGGTCGAAGGGTTGTGGGAGGCCCGTCGTCGGGGCGATGGGTTGGCTCAACCCCTTCGCGGCGAGGTCGCCGCTCCCACGAGCTGCGCCGACCTCCGCGGCTCAACGACGCAGTGTGGGGCCCCGCCCCCGGGGTGACCCCGGTCTCAGCCGGTGGTTTCCGGCTTCGCCTCTTCCGCCCGCCCATAGACGTCGTTGAAGCGGACGATGTCGTCCTCGCCCAGATAGCTGCCGCTCTGTACCTCGATGAGCTCAAGCGGGATCACGCCGGGGTTTTCCAGCCGATGCACGGTGCCCAGCGGGATGTAAGTGGACTGGTCTTCGGAGAGCAGGAAGCTCTCCTCACCCCGCGTCACCCGGGCGCAGCCGCTGACCACCACCCAGTGTTCGGCGCGATGGTGGTGCATCTGCAGCGACAGCTGCTGGCCGGGTGCGACGATGATGCGCTTGACCTGGAACCGTTCGGCCGCGGCGATGTTCTCGTAGCAGCCCCAGGGCCGGTACACGCGGGTGTGGGTCACACCCTCGCTGCGGCCGTCGCGGTTCAGCCGCTCCACGATCTCCTTGACGTCCTGTACGCGGTCCGCGTCGGCCACCAGGACCGCGTCCGGCGTCTCCACGATGACGTGGTTGTCCACGCCGATGGCGGCGATGAGCCGGCCTTCCGAGCGGATGTAGGAGTTGCGGCTGCCCTCGACGAGCACGTCGCCCACCAGCACGTTGCCGTCGGGATCGCGGTCGCTGTTCTCCCGCAGCGCCGCCCAGCTGCCCAGGTCGCTCCAGCCGCAGTCCACCGGCACCACCACGGCGGCGTCGGTCTTCTCCATCACCGCGTAGTCGATGGAGTCGGACGGACAGTCGGCGAAGGCGGCGGCGTCCAGGCGCAGGAAATCCAGGTCGTGGCGGGCCTGGGCGACCGCCCGTTCGCAGTGATCCAGCATTGCCGGCTGCAGCCGCCCCAGCTCGTCCAGGTAAAGGCGGGCGGAGAACAGGAAAATGCCGCTGTTCCAGAAGTAGGCGCCGGAGGCCAGGTAGCTCTCGGCGGTCTGCCGGTCCGGTTTTTCCACGAACTCCTCGACCCGCCGCACCGGCTCTTCTGATGCCTCGGCGCGGATGTAGCCGTAGCCCGTTTCCGGCGCGGTAGGCTTGATGCCGAAGGTCACCAGCTTGCCGTCGCCCGCCGCCTTGAGGCCCTGCTCGACGGCCGCCCGGAAGGTGGCTTGATCGGCGATGCGGTGATCGGAGGGCATCACCAGCAGGACCGCGTCGGGATCGTCACGCAGCGCCACGATGGCGGCCGCCGCGACCGCCGGCGCCGTGTTACGGCCCGCCGGCTCCAGGATGATCGTGGCCGCCCCCGCATCGTCGTCGGCGAGCTGCTGCGCCACCAGAAAACGGTGCTCGGCATTGGTCACGGCGATGGGGGCGCCCAGCTCCTCCAGACCGGCGGCCCGGCGGAGGGTGTCCTGCAGCATGGTGTGCTCCGTGACCAGGGGCAGGAACTGCTTGGGGTAGAGCTGACGCGACATCGGCCAGAGCCGGGTGCCGGAGCCCCCGCAGAGCAAGACCGGATAGAGCATGGTGGTGACCGCTCCCTTTTTCTGATCGGCGGCACGACCGCGCGCGGTTTCCGTTGGGGAAATGGTAACTTGCCGGGGGCCGGGCGGCTACTGGGGCGAGGGTGGGTTCAACCTTCGCGGCGGGGTCGCCGCTCCCACGAGCTTTGCCAGACCTCGGTGGCCGGTCGAAGGGGTGTGGGAGGCCCGTCTCCCGGGGCGATTGGCTGATCCAACCCCTCGCGGCGGGGTCGCCGCTCCCACGAGCTTTGCCAGACCTCGGTGGCCGGTCGAAGGGGTGTGGGAGGCCCGTTCTCGGGGCGATTGGTGGGTTCAACCTTCGCGGCGGGGTCGCCGCTCCCACGAGCTTTGCCAGACCCCGGTGGCCGGTCGAAGGGGTGTGGGAGGCCCGTCTCCCGGGGCGATTGGCTGATCTAACCCCGTCGCGGCGGGGTCGCCGCTCCCACGAGCTTTGCCAACCCTCGGCGGCGGATCGAAGGGGTGTGGGAGGCCCGTCCCCGGGGCGATGGGTTGGCTCAACCCCTTCGCGGCGGGGTCGCCGCGCCCACGGTGAATACGTCCTCAGGCGTCCGGCGAAGGCCGGCGGTAGCGGGTGCCGGCGCACTTGGGGCAGGGCGGAATGTGGCCGGCCTTCTTGTAGTGCAGCTCCTCGCCGCAGCTGTCGCAGACCAGCATGCCCGGTCCGGCGATCTCGCCGGTGTGGTAGAACTCCCGTTCGGCCAGCGTGTTCTCGAGCTCCAGCCATTCCAGGCGCGTCTTGTCGGCGACGGAGGAAAAGCGGTCCCAGATCCAGTTCTCCACCAGTTGCAGGTCCATGCGCAGCCAGCCGGCCAGATCCTCATCGGTTCTCGTGGTGTAGTCGGCGGCGTCCTCCACGTCCCGGCGCACGTACTCGGCGATATTCTCCGCCTCGTCGCGGGTCAGCTCGCCCAGCTCCACGGCGCGCTCCTTGGCCTGCTCCAGGGCCTTGCGCAGCCGGGGACCGCTCTCGCGCTCGGTGCGCTCCATGAAATCGCGCACGCGGTCCAGCATTTTCTCGTAGCCGTGAAGCTCACGCTTTTCCTTCTCGTCGGTCATCGGGGTCTCCAGCCGTTCAGTGTCGTTGCCAGTTCAATCGTAACAGCATGCCGGGGCCGGCCGTTGACGGGGATCACCCGGCCCCTCGATGAACGGCCGGCACTGGGGTATCCTTGCCTGTTTCCGGGCGGCACGCCGCGCCCGTATCATTTCACGAGCCCAATCGAAAACTGACACCGATGGACGCGATCTACAAGCCGGAAATCATCGAGCCGGAAGCCCAGCAGCACTGGGAGCAGGCGGGCACCTTCCAGGTGGACGAGACGCCCGGTCGGGAGACGTACTACTGCCTGTCCATGTTCCCGTACCCCAGCGGGCGCCTGCACATGGGCCATGTGCGCAACTACACCATCGGCGACGTGATTACGCGCTATCAGCGCATGCAGGGCCGAAACGTGCTGCAGCCCATGGGCTGGGACGCCTTCGGGCTGCCGGCGGAGAATGCCGCCATGCAGAACCGGGTCCCGCCGGCGAAGTGGACCCGGGAGAACATCGAGTACATGCGCGGCCAGCTCAGGCGCCTGGGCTTCGGCTATGACTGGCGGCGGGAGTTCGCCACCTGCGATCCGGATTACTACCGCTGGGAGCAGTGGCTGTTTACGCGGCTTTACGAGCAGGGTCTGGCCTACAAGCGCACCGCCACCGTCAACTGGGATCCGGTGGACCAGACCGTGCTGGCCAACGAGCAGGTCATCGACGGCAAGGGCTGGCGCTCCGGCGTGCCCGTCGAGCGGCGCGCGATTCCCCAGTGGTTCCTCAAGATCACCGACTACGCTGACGAGCTGCTGGACGAGCTGGACAGGCTGCCGGGCTGGCCGGAGCAGGTGCGGACCATGCAGCGCAACTGGATCGGCCGCTCCGAAGGCGTGGAGATCCGGTTCCCGCTGGAAGGCCGCGACGACCATGTACAGGTCTTCACCACCCGGCCCGACACGCTGTTCGGCGTCACCTACGTCGGGCTCGCCGCGGAGCACCCGCTGGCCGACGAGGTGGCGCCGGGCAACCCCGCGCTGGCCGCATTCATCGAGGAGTGCAAGCACACCGGCGTGGCCGAAGCGGAGCTGGCCACCATGACCAAGAAGGGTATGGACACCGGGCTGCGGGCGGTACATCCGCTCACCGGCGAGTCGGTGCCGGTGTTCGTCGCCAACTTCGTGCTCATGGAGTACGGCCACGGTGCCGTCATGGCGGTGCCGGCCCACGACCAGCGGGACTGGGAGTTCGCCCACGCCTACGACCTGCCCATCCGGCCGGTGATCCGTCCCCGGGACGCGGACAGCGCGGACGTCTCGGCGGCGGCTTTCACGGACAAGGGCATGCTGGTGGACTCCGGGGCGTTCACCGGCTTCAGCTCGGAGGAGGCCTTCGCTGCGATTGCCGAGCGTCTGGAGTCCGACGGCCGGGGGCAGCGGCGGATCAACTACCGGCTGCGCGACTGGGGCGTGTCGCGGCAGCGGTATTGGGGCGCACCGATCCCGATGATCTACTGCGAGGCCTGCGGCGACGTACCGGTCCCCGACAGCGACCTGCCCGTGGTGCTGCCGGAGAACGTCGAGTTCGACGGTGCGGGCTCACCGCTCAAGCGCATGCCCGAGTTCTATGAAACCACCTGTCCGCGCTGCGGCGGCAAGGCCGAGCGCGAGACGGACACCTTCGACACCTTCATGGAGTCGTCCTGGTACTACGCGCGCTTCGCCTGTGCCGATGCGGATACCGCCATGCTGGATCAGCGGGCCGACTACTGGCTGCCGGTCAATCAGTACGTGGGCGGCATCGAGCACGCCGTGCTGCACCTGCTCTACTCGCGCTTCTACCACAAGGTCATGCGGGACAGCGGCCTGGTGCGCTCCGACGAGCCGTTCATCAACCTGCTGACCCAGGGCATGGTGGTGGCGGAAACGTACTACCGGGAAGACGACGGCGGCCGCAAGCGCTTCTACAACCACGAAGACGTGACGGTGGAGACCGACGAGAAGGGGCGTGTCACCGCTGCCCGGTCGAGGTCCGACGGCGAGCCGGTGATCGTGGGCGCCGTGGAGAAGATGTCCAAGTCCAAGAACAACGGCGTCGACCCCCAGGCCATGATCGAGCGCTTCGGGGCCGACACGGTGCGGCTGTTCATGATGTTCACGTCGCCGCCGGACCAGTCCCTGGAGTGGTCCGACAGCGGCCTGGAGGGTGCCTTCCGGTTCCTCAAGCGCTTCTGGAGCCTGGCCCATCGGCACCTCGAGGGGCAGGGGCCGGCCGCCTGCGCGCATCCCGGGGCGCTCAACGACGAGCAGCGGGCCGTGCGGCGCAAGATCCACGAGACCATCCAGAAGGCGAGCGATGACGTGGGCCGGCGCTACACGTTCAACACCGCCATCGCCGCCGTCATGGAGCTCACCAACACGCTCTACAAGTTGGCGGACGGCTCCGAGCAGGGCCGAGGCGTCCTGCAGGAGGGCCTGGAGGCGGCGGTGCGCATCCTGGCGCCCATCGTGCCCCACGTGGCGCACCGCCTGTGGCGCGAGCTGGGCCACGAGGAAGCCGTGGTGGACGTGGCCTGGCCCGAGGTGGACGAGTCGGCCCTGGTGCGCGACACCGTCGAGCTGGTGGTGCAGGTCAACGGCAAGGTCCGCGGCCGTATCGAGGTCTCTCCCGACGCCGACAGGGACAGCGTGCAGGCGGTGGCCATGGCGGATGTCAACGTGCAGCGCTTCATCGAAGGCAAGGACCTCAAACGCGTGATCGTGGTGCCCGGGCGGCTGGTGAACCTGGTAGCGCAATGAGCGCCGCGGTGGCGAGACACGTGTCCCCTGCCGCCAGGCGCGGCGTGCCGCGGGTCGGCGTCGTGCTGGTCCTGGCGACGGCGTTGCTGGCCGGCTGCGGCTGGCACCTGCGCGGCGCCCAGTCCGTGTCCCTGGACAAGCGGGTCATCGCCCTGGACGATCAGACCGGCTCCCGGCACCTGCGACGGGCGGTGAGCGACGTGCTGGGCAACCTGGGCGCCAGGGTGACGGATGCCGACGCGCCGAGCCCGGACGCGCGGCTGGTGCTGTCCAAGGACGGCTTCTCGCGCCGTACGCTGGCCAGCGGCGGCCGCAACGGCACCACCGAATACGAGCTGAGCTACCATCTGAGCTTCCAGGTCCAGGGGCCGGAGGGCGAAGCCTGGTCGCAGACCGAGACCGTCACCACCTCGGACAGCTACGAGGTCAACGAGAACAACGTGCTGGGCGGCGAATCCGTGCGCGCAGACCTGGAGCGCACCCTGCGCGAGCAGGGCGCCCGGCTGATGGCGGCGCGGATGCAGGCCACGCTGGACAAGCACCTCGAGAAGCAGGAATAGCGGCGGATCGACCCGCGAGACGAGCGAGATGGCTGCAGAATGAGTCGTCGGGGGCAGGGACCTTATGTGCATTGGACGGCTGGAGTTGGTGGACTGGTGAGCGAGGAAGGCATGGAGCGGCGTTTCCGGAACGAGCTGAACGCGTCATGAAGCTGCGGGCGGACGAGCTGCGGGCCCATCTGCGCGACGGGCTTCAACCGGTCTACCTGGTGACCGGCGACGAGCCGTTTCTGTTGGACGAAGCCCTGACCGAAATCCGGGTGGCCGCCAGGGAGGCGGGTTTCGACGAGCGCCAGGTGCTGGACGCCGACGCCGGTTTCGACTGGGGGGAGCTGCATGCGGTGGCGGTGAGCATGTCCCTGTTCGCCAGCCGCCGTTTGCTGGAGCTGCGCCTGGCCGGCGGCAAGGCGGGTCAGAACGGCGCCAGGGCCCTTGCCGAGTACTGTGCCGAGCCGGCCACGGACGTGCTGCTGCTGATCAACGCCGGCCGCATGGAGCCCAAGCAGCGCAACGCCGCCTGGGTCAAGGCGGTGGAACGCGCCGGCGTGCTCGTACAGGCCTGGCCGGTTCAGCCACGGCAGCTGCCGCAATGGATCGAGCGGCGCATGCGGGCTGCCGGTTTGCAGCCTTCCGGGGAGGCGGCGGCGTTGATTGCCGAACGGGCCGAGGGCAATCTGCTGGCCGCCGTCCAGGAGATCGAGAAGCTCCGGCTGATCCACGGCGAAGGGCCCGTGGACGTGGATGCCGTGCGCGCGGCCGTGGCCGAGAGCGCCCGATTCGACGTCTTCGACCTGGTGGACGCCGCCGTGGCGGCACAGCCGGCGCGCGCGGTGCGCATCGCCCGCGTGCTGCGGCAGGAGGGCGTGGAGCCGACTCTGGTGCTGTGGGCGCTGGCCAAGGAGCTGCGCACCCTGGCGACCTTGCGCTCGGCGCTGGACGGCGGCGAGCAGCCCGCCCGGGCGTTCCAGCGCCTGCGCCTCTGGAAATCCCGACAGCAGCTGATGGGCTCTGCGGCACGCCGCGGCTCGGCGGAGGCCTGGGAGCGGCTGCTGGCGCGCGCGGGGCAGGTCGACCGCGTCAACAAGGGCGCCGCGCCCGGCAGGCCCTGGGACGAGCTGGTACAATTGGCGGTAATGATGGCCCGGCTGGGCACCGCCCGGCGCAGCGCCTGAGCGGCCCGGCCCATGACCCGATTGGGTGACGGAAGCGTATGAGCGCGAATCCCGAGATCGAAGGCGGCGACATCAAGGCATACATGAAGACCGTGGGCGAACGGGCCCGCCAGGCCGGTCGGGCGCTGGCGCGCTCGGAGTCCGGGCTTCGGGACGCCGCGCTGCACGCCATCGCCGACGAGATCCTGGCCCGGCGGGACGCCCTGCGGCAGGCCAACGACGCGGATATGAGCGCGGGCCGCAGCGGCGGGCTGGAGGCGGCCCTGCTCGACCGGCTGGAGCTCACGGAGGCGCGTATCGACGCCATGGCCGCGGGGCTGCGCCAGGTCGCCGGCCTGCCGGACCCGGTGGGCGCGGTGCGCGACATGAGCTTCCGGCCCAGCGGCATCCAGGTGGGGCGGATGCGGGTGCCTCTGGGCGTGGTGGGCATCATCTACGAGTCGCGGCCCAACGTCACCGCCGATGCGGCCGGGCTGTGCCTGAAGTCGGGCAACGCGGCCATCCTGCGCGGCGGCTCGGAGGCCATTCGCTCCAACCAGGCCATCGCCGAGTGCATTCAGGCCGGGCTGCGCCGGGCGGGGCTGCCGGAGGACGCGGTGCAGGTGGTGGCCACCACCGACCGGGCGGCGGTGGGCGAGCTGATCACCATGGACGAATACGTCAACGTGCTCGTGCCGCGCGGGGGCAAGGGCCTCATCGAGCGCATCATGCGCGACGCCAGCGTGCCGATGATCAAGCACCTGGACGGGGTCTGCCACGTCTACATCGACGATGAGGCCGATCCGGAGAAGGCCGTGGCGGTGGCGCTGAATGCCAAGACCCAGCGCTACGGCACCTGCAACACCATGGAAACGCTGCTGGTGGCCGAGAGCGTCGCCGGGCAGCTGCTGCCGCGGCTGGCGGGACTGTTCCGCGAGGCCGGCGTCGAGCTGCGCGGCTGCGAGCGCTCCCGGGCGCTGGTGGAGGACATGGCCGAGGCTGCCGAGGCCGACTGGTACGAAGAATACCTGGCACCGATTCTCGCCGTGCGCGTGGTCCCCGATCTGGACGCGGCCATCGACCACATCGAGCGCTACGGCTCTCATCATACCGACGCCATCGTGACCGAGAGCTACAGCCGCGCCCGGCGCTTCCTGCGCGAGGTGGATTCCAGCTCGGTCATGGTCAACGCCTCCACCCGTTTCGCCGACGGCTTCGAGTACGGGCTCGGCGCCGAGATCGGCATCAGCACCGACAAGCTCCACGCCCGCGGGCCGGTGGGGCTGGAGGGGCTGACCACCGAGAAGTTCATCGTCATGGGCGAGGGGCACATCCGCAGCTGATGGGTATCCGCAGACGCCCGAGGCCCGTGCCAGGACCGGCGCCCCGCCCCGTCAGAGGTCGCTGCGCGCCGTGAGCCGGAGCCGTTCCCCGCTCGGGCTGCTCGGTGGCACTTTCGACCCCATCCATCTCGGCCATTTGCGGCCGGCCATCGAGCTGCTGGAAACGGTAGGGCTGGCGGAGGTGCGGCTGCTGCCCGGCCGCGTCCCGCCGCACCGCGACCCGCCGACCGCCAGCGCCGCCATGCGCTCGGCCATGGTGCGCGCCGCGGTGACCGACGTGCCCGGTCTGAGCCTCGACGAGCGGGAGCTGGAGCGCGACGGTCCCTCATTCACCCTGGATACGCTGATTTCGGTGCGCCGCGAGGTCGGCGCCGAGCAGTCCCTGTGCTGGATCGTCGGCATGGACAGCTTCGTGACCCTGCCGCAGTGGCACCGCTGGCGGGAAATGGCGGAGTACGCGCATTTCCTGGTGGCGCACCGGCCCGGTCACGAGCCGCCCCCGGGCGGTGAGCTGGCCGAATGGCTCGCGGGCCGCGGGGCGTCGGCGTCGGAGCTGCGCTGGCGGCCGGCGGGTCTGGTTCATTTCGTCGGCACCACATCCCTGGATATCTCATCGACCGACGTGCGCCGCAGGCTCGCGCTGGGGCGCTCGGCGCGCTTCATGGTGCCCGACGCGGTCTGGCGGTTGATTGCGGAGAACGGCGTGTATGGCTATCGGCAAGTTTAAGGAAACACTGAAGTATTCGCGCGCGGCTCTGGCTTACAGGCGCGTTCGCGGACAAGGCGCGCAGAGCCTCGCGGGAATACTTCAGTGTTTCTTTAGGGGAATGCCGACCCATTGCAGTGGGCCCGGGTCAGCATTCCCTCTGGCGACGGGGCAGATCTCCCCGGGAGGGCATTGGACTACATGAGCACCGAGAAGGTTACGACGGAGCAGCTGGGTGAGCTGGTGACGGCGTCCCTGGACGACCTGCGGGCGGTCAACCCCGTGGTGCTGGACGTACGGGGAAAGACCTCCATCACCGACCTGATGATCATTGCCACCGGCACCTCGAACCGTCACGTCAGGTCGCTGGCCGACCACGTGATCGAGAAGGTCAAGGAGGCCGGCCTCCGGCCCCTGGGCGTCGAGGGCACCGAGGGGGCGGAGTGGATACTGGTGGACCTGGGGGACGTCGTGGTCCACGTGATGTCCGAGGGTACCCGCGACCTCTACCGCCTGGAGCACATCTGGGGCATGGAGGAGGAGCTGGACCAGCAGCACGGGGGGTGAGGGGCGCAGCATGCACCCCTATCGGCTTTGCCCCCCGTGGGAGCGCCGACTTCGGCGCGATTGGCCGGATCCTCCGATACGGGTCCGAGGTCTGAGGAATCGCGGCTCGCGCCGTTCCTGCAGCGCTGCGATGGGGCCGGCGAAGGGGAGTGGAAGGCGCGTCCCCGCGGCGATGGGGTCAATTGAGCCGAATCGCCCCGAGGACGGGCCTCCTACGGCGCTTCGATCGACCCGGTAGGCCGGCGAAGACGTATAGGAGCGGCGCAAGCCGCGATTCCCCAACCCCGCACACCGGTCGTTGGAACCACTGTGGGAGCGCCGACCCCGGCGCGATTCCTCAGCCACAGGTGATATCCTCCCACCATGCGCATCCATCTCATCGCCGTCGGCCAGCGCATGCCCCAGTGGGTGAAGGCGGGATTGGAGGAATACGCGGGCCGGATGCCGGGACAGCTGCGGCCGGCGCTCACCGAAATTCCCCTGGGCGGGCGCGGCAAATCGGCGCCGGCGGATGCCGCCCGGCGGGAGGAGGGCGAGCGGCTGCTGAACGCGGTCCCCCGGCAGGCCCGGGTGGTGGCCCTGGACGCCGCCGGGGCGGCCTGGACCACGGAAGCGCTGGCGCAGCGGCTGGAGGCATGGATGCAGGAGGGCGACGACGTGGCCTTCCTGGTGGGCGGGCCGGATGGGTTGTCTCCGGAGTGTCTGGCCCGCGCGGACGACCGCTGGAGCCTGTCGAAGCTCACGTTTCCTCACATGATGGTGCGGGTGATTCTGGCCGAGCAGCTCTACCGTGCCTGGACCATGCTGCAGAATCATCCGTATCATCGCTGAATAATCGGAGAATCGCTCGGCCTTTCTCCGGCAACGTCAGCTCAAGGAGCCTTGACCGATGGAACCGCTCATCTATCTCGCCTCGGAGTCGCCGCGGCGCCGGCAGCTGCTGGAGCAGATCGGCGTGCCCTTCGAGCCGGTGCAGCAGGACGTGGAAGAGACCATGGAGCAGGGCGAGAGCCCGGAGGTCTTCGTGCTGCGGCTGGCCCTCGACAAGGCGCGGGCGGGGCTGGCCAACGTGGACCCGGCGCGGCGGCTGCCGGTGCTGGGTGCGGACACCGTGGTGGTGCTGGACGACCGCGCCATGGGCAAGCCCGAGGATCAGGCCGACGGCGAGGAGATGCTCGCGTCGCTGTCCGGGGTCTCCCACCGGGTGCTGACCGGGGTGGCCCTGGTGGACGGCGAGCGCGAAGCGACGCGCATCAGTGTCAACACCGTTACCCTGCGCGAAATCTCGGCGGCCGAGCGCGCCGCCTACTGGCGCAGCGGCGAGCCGCGCGGCAAGGCCGGCGGCTATGCCATCCAGGGACGCGGCGCGGTATTCGTCGAGCACCTGGAGGGCAGCTATTCCGGGGTGATGGGATTGCCGCTTTTCGAGACCGCGGACATGCTGGAAGAGTTCGAGATCGACTATCAGGCGCAGTGGTAGCGTGGCCCAGGAAATTCTCATGAACGTCACCCCCCGCGAGACCCGGGTCGCGGTGGCGGAAAACGGCGTCCTGCAGGAGGTCTACATCGAACGCGCCCGGCGGCGCGGGCTGGTGGGCAACATTTATAAAGGCCAGGTCTCCCGGGTGCTGCCGGGCATGCAGGCCGCCTTCATCGACATCGGGCTGGAACGCACCGCCTTTCTGCACGCCAGCGACATCGTGCCGTCGGACCCGGCGCTGGAGAACCGACCGCGGACGGCGAACATCACCGAGCTGCTGCGCGAACAGCAGGAGATCCTGGTCCAGGTCATCAAGGACCCGCTGGGCACGAAGGGCGCTCGCCTGACCACCCAGATCACCATCCCCTCCCGCTACATGGTGCTGCTGCCGGGCAATCCCACTGTGGGTGTGTCGACGCGCATCGAGGACGAGACCGAACGCCAGCGGCTCAAGGAGATCGGCGAATCCTTCGTGGAAGGCGCCGAGGGCAGCGGCTTCATCATGCGCACGGCCGCCGAGCAGATCCCCCAGGCCCGGCTCGAGCGCGACCGGGATTTCCTGATCAAGGTCTGGACGTCGGTGAGCTCGCGAACCGACGACGCCCAGCCGGGAACGCTCATTCACGGTGACCTGTCCCTGGTGCTGCGGGCGCTGCGGGATCTCGCCGCCGAGGACATGGAGCGCATCCGGGTGGACTCGCGGGAGAACTTCGACAGCATCGTCGCGTTCTGCCGGCAGTTCCTCCCCGTGGTGGCCGAGCGGGTGGAGTACTACCCGGGCGAGCGGCCGATCTTCGATCTCTACAACATCGAGGACGAGATCCAGAAGGCCCTGGACCGCAAGGTGCAGCTCAAATCCGGTGGCTATCTGATCATCGACCAGACCGAGGCTATGACTACCATCGACGTCAATACCGGCGGCTATGTGGGGCATCGGAACCTGGAGGAGACCATCTTCAAGACCAACCTTGAGGCGGCCCAGGCCATCGCCCGCCAGCTGCGGCTGCGCAACCTCGGCGGGATCATCATCGTCGATTTCATCGACATGCTGGAGGCCGAGCACCGCCGGCAGGTCCTCCGTGCGCTGGAGAAGAGCCTGGAGCGCGACCAGGCCAAGACGCAGATCAGCGGCGTGTCGGCCCTCGGGCTGGTGGAAATGACCCGCAAGCGCACCCGGGAGAGCCTGGAGCACGTGCTGTGCGAACCGTGTCCCACCTGCGGCGGCCGCGGCTCGCTGAAGACGCCGGAGACGGTATGCTACGAGATATCGCGGGAGATTCTCCGCGAGGCGCGGCAGTTCGATGCCGATCAGCTGCTGGTGCTGGCCGCGCAGGAGGTCGTCGACCTGCTGTTGGACGAGGAGAGCGACAGCTTCGCGGAACTCGAGGAGTTCATCGGACGTCCCATCAAGTTCCAGGCCGAGCCGCTGTACACCCAGGAACAGTTCGACGTGGTACTGATGTAAGGCGCGCCGCGCCTGCCACCCCGACCTGACGAGGTCCCCACGCCCGTGCGTCGCCCATTGCTTGAGAGGTTCAAGACGCTGCTGGTCTACCTGGCGGTGAGCATCCTCGTGCTCATGGCGGTGGTCGCCGTGGCGCTGCGGCTGCTGGTGGCCTTTGCGCCGGAGTTCCGCCACGAGACCGAGGCGTACCTCTCGGACTGGGTGGGCCGCGACGTGACCATCGGCGGCCTGCGGGCGGAGTGGCACGGGCTCAACCCGCGCCTGGTCTTCGAGCACGTGACCGTGGCCGGAAGCGGTCAGCGGCAGTTCCGGTTCGGGGAGCTGGAGGTGGCGCTGTCCCTGCGCCGCCTGGTGATGGATCGGGAAGTGGCGCCGGCGGAGGTCGCGGTCAGCGGCCTGGAGCTGACGGTGGAGCGGCTGCCCAACGACCGCATGGCGTTCGCCGAGGCGGGCACCCCGGAATTCCTGGCGGCGGTGCCGGCCCGGGTCCGGGTTCGCAACGCGACGGTTCGCATCATCGACCACGTGCGGGGTGACGTCTACTCACTGACCGGGGCCCATCTGCTGTTCGAGCACGGCGCCGGGGGCCAGCAGCTGTCGGTGAGCGCGGAGCTGCCTGCGTTCCTCGGCCAGCGGGCGCAGTTCGTGCTCAAGTGGTCCAAGCTGGAGGACCCCATGGCGGGAGCCCGTCTCTACGCCAAGCTCACGGGCGTGCAGTTCGCCGCCCTGCGCGAGCTCGGCGCGGGAATCCGCTCGGTGCCGGCGGTGCGCGGCAACGGCGACCTGGAGCTCTGGGCCAGTGCCGGCGGCGGGCGGCTCACCTCGCTGGCGGGTAAGCTCAGCCTGGAGCAGCTCGGGACCCAGGACCGCTCGGGGGTCGGCTGGTTCGACATCGGCCAACGTCTCAATGCGCAGTTCGACTGGCGAGAGACCGACGGCGGCTGGGCTTTGGACGTGGACCACCTCGGCTACCAGTTCGAAGAGGATGCCTGGCCCACGGGCAGCGTGTCCGTGCGCTACCGCCGGCAGTCCGCGGCCGAGCCGGAGCAGTGGCGGATCGGCGTCGACTACATCGAGCTGGCGCGGCTGCGGCGGCTGGTGGCCAACCTGCCCCTGGTGCCCGACCGCCTGCGCCAGTGGGCCCAGGGCGTGGAGCTGGGCGGCGAGCTGAGGGAGGCCGGCGTGGAGGTGGAGCGCCGGGACGGGGCCGTGGTGGGCTACGCGGGGCGGGGCACGCTGAGCGACGGACGCTACTCGGAAGGCAGCGGCGGCATGGGCGTATCGGGCCTGGATGTGTCGTTCTCCGCCAACGAGCGCGGCGGCGAGGCGCGGGTCATTGGCCGCGACGGCGAGCTCAGCCTGCCCCATCTGTTCCGCGGTCCCATTCCCTACGGCTCGCTGGAGACGGAAGCCGACTGGGCGCGGGACGGCAAGGGCTGGCGGCTGGTGCTCTCCGGCCTGCGCGCCGGCAACGCCGACGGGACGGTGGAGGCCAACGTGCGCCTGAGTGACCTCGGCAGCGGTAATCCGTTCCTGGACGTCAGCGCTTCCACCAAGGGTTTCAGCGCGGCGCATACCAGCCGCTACCTGCCTGCGGGGATCATGAAGCCGGATCTGGTCAGCTGGCTGGACAATGCCGTCAACGGCGGGCGGGTGACGAAAGCCGATCTGGTGCTGTACGGTCGGGCCGACGATTTCCCCTACGAGGATCACAGCGGCGTCTTCGAGGTCCGGGGCCACGCAGCCGGGGTCCGCTTCGACTATGTCCACGGCTGGCCGCAGGTCAACGGACTGGCGGCCGATCTGCACTTCAGCGGCAACGGCATGCGCATTGCCGCCGAGCGCGGCAGCATCTTCGGCCTGCAGGTCCGGAAGGCGGTGGCCGAGATACCGGATTTCAGGCACTCGGCCCTGTCCATCGACAGCACGGTACGCGGCCCGGGGAACGACTACCTGCGTTTCCTCCGCCAGGCACCGATCACCGAAGCGCTGCGGCCCCAGCTCAAGGATCTGGGGCTCGGCGGGACGCACCGGCTCGACCTCAAGCTGAACCTGCCGCTCTCGCATATCGGCGACAGCCGCGTGGACGGCACGCTGGCGCTGGCCGACGGGACCCTGAGCACCGGCACGGACGCGTTGAAGGTCAGTCACCTGGACGGGGCGGTGCACTTCGACCAGCGCGGGATCGACATCGACGCGCTCAAGGGTGAATGGCGGGGCCGCCCCGTAACGATCGGCGCGCGCACCGTGGGCCGGGGCCGCGATGCGCACATCCTCGCCCACGCGGCGCTGACCGCGGGCCCGGAGGCCCTCGGGCTGGGCGGCCAGGATTACGTGCAGGGCGCAGCCCGCTGGGAGCTCCTGGCGCGCTTCCCGGCGTTCGGTGACGGCGCGGCCCGCGAAGCCGTGCCGATCACCGTGCAGTCGTCGCTGGAGGGCATGCGCATCAACCTGCCGGACCCGCTGGGCAAACCTCCCGAGGCAGCCCGCGATGTGACCGCCAATTTCGACGTCACCGGACGCGGTGTGTCGCCGCTGGTCGTCCACTACGGGGAGCGGGTCACGGCGAGAGTGGACCTCTCGCCTTCCGGCACCGATCTGCGCCGGGTGGCCGTGCACTTCGGATCCGGCCAGCCGGTGCTGCCCGAGGGGCGCGGTGTCCGCGTCAGCGGTCACCTGGACCGCCTGGACCTGGCGTCGCTGCCGTCCAGCGGGGATCGGGACGCTGCCCGCTCTCCGGGGGCCGGACTCGGCGACGGCCTGTCGCTGGCTTGGCTGGATCTGACCGTGGGGCAGCTGGACGTTGCGGGTCAGAGCCTCCGGGACGTGTCCGTCGTCGGCAGCCGGCGCATTACCGCCTGGGTCCTGCGTCTGAGCGGTCCCGATATCGCCGGCGACATTCGCATTCCGAGGGCACCGTCGGCGGGCGCGATCAGCGCGCGGCTGGCCCATCTGCGGCTGCGCAGCCAGGAGCCCGCCCCCGCGGCGCAAAGGGACGGCGAAAGCAGCGGTTCGCCGCTTGGTGACGGCGCGGTGCCGTCCGTGAATCTCACCATCGACCAGCTCAGTCTCGACGGCCGCTCGCTGGGCCGTTTCAGCGCCGTGCTGGACGCCCAGCCCCATGCGACCCGCGTGGAGCGTTTCAGCCTGGATAACCCGGTGATCAAGATCAGCGGCTCGGCGGACTGGGACCGGAATCCGGGCTCCGAGCGTACCCGGGTCGACGCCGAGTTCGATACGGTCGACGTGGGCAAGGCGCTGGACCTGTTCGGCTACGCGAAGACGGTGCACGGGGGCGAGAGCCATGGCACCATGCAGATCGGCTGGGCCGGCGGACCGGCCGCCATGGAGCTGGCCGGGCTCAACGGCAGCCTGGACTTCAACGTGCGCAACGGCCGCATCCCGACGGTGGAGCCGGGGGCGGGGAGAGTGTTCGGGCTGCTGAGCCTGGCCACCATTCCGCGGCGCCTGTCGCTGGACTTTTCCGACCTGTTCCGCGAGGGCTTCACGTTCGACGAGATCGAGGCGAAGTTCGATCTCAAGGACGGTGTGGCACGGCCGGAGGAGTTCTACATCGTCGGGCCGGCCGCGCGCCTCGATTTCAGCGGCACCATCGATCTGGGGAAGCGCCGCTTCGATCAGGTGCTGACCGTGACGCCGCAGGTGTCGTCGGCGCTGCCCCTGATCGGCGGCCTGACCGGCGGCCCCATGGCCGCGGTGGCGCTGTTCCTGACCCAGCAACTGTTCCAGGACCAGATGGATCAGCTGGCGCGTTCCCGCTACCGCGTGACCGGCCCCTGGAGCGATCCGGTGATCGAGCCCATCAAGAAGCCGGTGCCGAAGACGGACCTGCTGGACAGTCTGCCCTCGGGCGGCTGAGGCGTCCGCCGCGGCGGATGCAGGAAACGCGCTGCCCAGGTACCGTGGGAGATGAATGGAGCGAGCACGCCCGCTCCGGGATTGGAGTCGGCGGGCGGCAGCCGCATTTAGTAACTTCTCAGGAGATCCGGCTATGTCTCCTGAAAGGTGAGTAACGGGTATGGGAAGACCGATTGGTTCGCCGCCGGCCCGGTGCCGGGCCGGCGGCGCAGACCGCATCCCGGGGATGCAGGAAGAGGTGGTATGAGTCAGGGCAATGAGCGGAATCTGGCACTGGCGCAGGAGCAGATCCTGACGCCGGCGGGTCTCACCGAGGCCGATCTCGACAAGGCATTCGGCGAGTTGATGGCGCCCGGCGTGGACGCCGCGGACATGTACTTCCAGGCCAGCAGGCACGAGTCCTGGGTGCTGGAGGACGGCATCGTCAAGAGCGGCAGCCATGGCCTCGACCAGGGTGTCGGGGTGCGCGCCGTCAGCGGCGAGAAGACGGGCTTCGCCTACTCGGACGAAATCGTGCTGCCGGCGCTGCTGGAGGCCTCCACGGCGGCGCGGGCCATCAGCCGCTCCGGCGGTCAGGGGACGGTGCGCGCCTGGCAGGGCACCCAGGCGCCGTCGCTCTACGAGCCCACCGATCCCCTGGAGACGCTCAGCGCGGACGACAAGGTGGACCTGCTGAGGCGCCTGGATGCCGAGGCACGGGCCCAGGATCCCCGTGTCGAGCAGGTAATCGTCAGCCTGTCGGGGCTTCACGACGTGGTCCTGGTGGCGGACAGCGACGGCCGGCTGAGCGGCGACGTGCGGCCGCTGGTGCGGCTCAACGTCACCGTGCTCGCGGCCCAGGACGGCCGCCGCGAGAGCGGCGCGGCCGGCGGCGGCGGACGCACCGGCTACAGCTTCTTCCTGGAGTCCGACCGGTGCCTCGAATATGCCCGCGAGGCGGTCCGCCAGGCCGTGCTCAACCTGGAGGCGGTGGCGGCGCCGGCAGGGACCATGCCAGTGGTGCTCGGCCCCGGCTGGCCCGGGGTACTGCTCCACGAGGCCATCGGCCACGGGTTGGAGGGAGACTTCAACCGCAAGGGGACTTCGGCGTTCTCCGGCCGCGTCGGCGAGCGGGTCGCATCGCCCCTGTGCACCATCGTCGACGACGGGACCATTGCCGGCCGCCGCGGGTCGCTGAGCATCGACGACGAGGGCACCGTCAGCCAGAAGACGACCCTGATCGAGCGCGGCATCCTCACCGGCTACATGCAGGACAAGCTCAATGCCCGGCTGACCGGGAGCCAGCCCACGGGCAACGGGCGTCGGGAGTCCTATGCGCATCTGCCCATGCCGCGCATGACCAACACCTACATGCTCCCCGGTCCCCACGACCCGGAGGAGATCATCCGCTCCGTGGATCGGGGCCTGTACGCCGTGAACTTCGGCGGCGGCCAGGTGGACATCACCTCCGGCAAGTTCGTGTTTTCGGCCAGCGAGGCCTACCTCATCGAGAAGGGCCGCGTCACGCGTCCGGTCAAGGGTGCCACCCTGATCGGCAACGGGCCGGAGGTGCTCAAGCAGGTGAGCATGGTCGGCAACGACCTGGCCCTGGACAGCGGCATCGGCGTCTGCGGCAAGGAAGGGCAGAGCGTGCCCGTGGGGGTAGGCCAGCCGACCCTGAAGGTGGACGCCCTGACCGTCGGCGGGACAGAGGCCTGAAGGAGGTTACCAGCCACATGTCGAGCATGACCGAGAGCAGCGGACGGGCCCGGAGCGGGCTGCCGGACAAGGCCACCCTGGAGGAGCGGGTGGAGTTCGCCCTGAACGCGGCGAAGCGCCTGGGTGCGAGCGCGGCCGAGGTGAGCGTCAGCGTGGAGCAGGGCCTGTCGGCCAGCGTGCGGCGCGGCGAAGTGGAGACGGTCGAGCACCGGCGCGACCGCGGACTGGCGCTGACCGTCTACTTTGGCCGGTGCAAGGGCTCGGCGGCGTCCGCGGATTTCGCCGACGATGCGGTCCAGGGCGCCGTCCAGGCGGCCTGCGACATTGCCCGCTACACTTCCGAGGACCCGTGCCAGGGACTGGCGGACCCCGAGCTGCTGGCCCGTGAGGTGCCGGATCTGGACCTGCACCATCCCTGGGATTTGAGCGTGGACGCGGCCATCGAGCAGGCCCTGGCGTGCGAGCAGGCCGCGTTCGACACCGACCCGGCCATCGACAACAGCGAGGGCGCCGAGGTCGACACCCACACCGGGCTGCGGGTCTACGGCAACAGCAACGGATTCATCGGCGGCTACCCGGCCTCAAGCCACAGCATCAGCTGTGCCGTGCTGGGACGGCGCGGCGACGAGCTGCAGCGCGATTTCTGGTTCAGCGTTTCCCGCGTGCCCGAGGCGCTGGACTCGGCGGCCTCAGTGGGCCGCCGGGCCGCCGAGCGCACCGTTGCCCGGCTTGGCTCCCGCCGTGTGGGCACCACCAGCGCGCCGGTGCTGTTCACCCCGCAGATGGCGCGCAGCCTGATTGGGCACTTCGTCGGCGCGGTCAGCGGCGGCAACCTCTACCGCAAGGCAAGCTTCCTGGTGGACAGCCTGGGCCAGCCGGTCTTCGCACCGCAGGTCAATGTCCACGAGCAGCCCCATTTGCCCCAGGCGCTGGGCAGCGCACCGTTCGACGGCGAGGGCGTGGCGACCCGTTCGCGGGCCCTGGTGGAATCGGGCGAGCTGCGCGGCTACGTGCTGAACAGCTACTCGGCGCGCAAGCTGGGCATGCAGACCACCGGCAACGCGGGCGGCGTGCACAATCTCAGCGTGGAACCGGGCGAGGCGGACTTCGACGAGCTGGTCTCCGGCATTGAACGTGGGCTCGTCGTCACACATTTAATGGGGCAGGGGGTTAATCTGGTCACGGGGGACTACTCGCGGGGCGCCGCCGGCTTCTGGGTGGAGAACGGTGAGATCGTCCATCCGGTGGAGGAGATCACCATAGCCGGCAATCTCCGCGACATGTTCCGCGGTATCAGCGCCGTGGGACGGGACGTGGACGTCCAGGGGAACGTTCGGACGGGCAGCATCCTGGTCGAGCGCATGACCATTGCTGGTGAGTAGGAGGACCCGATTCGATGAAGTTGAAAGACCTGGTTGAAGCCTGGGAGAGCTCGGCGGGGGAGCGGCGCACGCCGCAGGCGTATGCCGTGCGACTGCCCATCCACGACGCCGCGAAGGTGGCTGCGTTGGCCGAGATGTATCCCGGGCGTTCCGAGCAGGACATCATCACGGACCTGCTGTCGACGGCGCTGGACGAGATCGAGGCGGCCTTCCCGTACATCCAGGGACAGCGGGTGGTCGCCGAGGACGAGCACGGCGACCCCATCTACGAGGACGCCGGTCTCACGCCGCGGTTCCAGACCCTGACCCGGAAGCATCTCAAGCGGCTGGAGGAGGAGCTGGGCGAGTAACGCGGTTCTTTCCAGTCGGTTCGCGGCCCATGGCCGCGAACCCTTTGCGGGGGGCGCCGGTCCCGCCGCGCTGTCGCCGCTCCTCCGGCAAACGGACTGCCCCCTGGTAGATCGAAGGATTGTGGGAGCCCTAGGGGCGATTCCTTTTCCTCGTCCCCCTACACCAGATACAGCGTCGCCAGTCCCAGAAACGCCATGAAGCCGACCACGTCGGTGACCGTAGTCAGGATCACGCCGCCGGCCAGGGCCGGGTCGACGCCGATGCGCCGCAGGAACAGCGGTACGCCGACGCCGCACAGCGCCGCGAACACCAGGTTGATGATCATGGCCGCGGAGATCACCAGCCCGATCTGTACGTTGCCGAACCACATCACCGCCACGGCGCCCACGACCAGCGCCCACAGGATCCCGTTGAGGATGCCCACGCCCAGCTCCTTGATCAGCAGCGAGCGCGCATTGCTGGACGCGACCTGTCCCAGCGCCAGGCCGCGGATCACTAGGGTCAGGGTCTGGGTGCCGGCGATGCCCCCCATGCTCGCCACCACCGGCATCAGCACGGCCAGGGCCACCACCCGCTGGATGGTGCCTTCGAACAGGCCGATAACCCAGGCGGCGAGGAAGGCGGTGAGCAGGTTCAGGCCCAGCCAGACCGCCCGCCGCCGGGTGCTGGCCATGACCGGGGCGAACATGTCCTCTTCCTCGCCCAGGCCGGCCATGCTGAGGATGGAGCGCTCGGCCTCCTCGCGGATGACGTCCACCACGTCGTCGATGGTGATCCGGCCCACCAGGCGGCCGTTGTCGTCCACCACGGGCGCGGAAACGAGATCCCGGTCCTCGAACAGCTTGGCCACGTCGGTAGCGGCCATATTGGCGGAGATGGGCTCAAGATCCTGGTCGATCACCTCCGCTACCGTCATGTTCGGGTCGTTGGTCAGCAGCTCGCTGAGCGGCAGGACACCCAGGTAGCGGTCATAGCGGTTGACGACGATGAGGCTGTCCGTCAGGTCCGGAATGTCGCCCCGCAGGCGCAGGTAGCGCAGCACCACGTCCAGGGTGACGTCCGAGCGCACCGTGATGGTGTCGGTGTTCATCAGGCCGCCGGCGCTGTCCTCCGGGTAGGACAGCACGGCCTCCAGGCGCTGGCGGTTCTGCTTGTCCATGGACCGCAAAACCTCGCCGATCAGGGTCGCCGGCAGGTCCTGGAGGAAGTCCGCCAGGTCGTCCATGTCCATGCCTTCAGCGGCGGCCAGCAGCTCTGCCTCGTCCATTTCCTCGATCAGTCCGCTGCGGACCTCGTCGTTGACGTGCAGCAGCACCTCACCGTCGTTCTCGGCGTCCACGAGCTCCCAGATGACATTGCGCTGGGCGGCAGGGAAGGACTCCAGCAGATGCGCGATCTCGGCGGGATGCAGCGCGTTGAGCATGGTGCGCGCCTGCTGGACGGTGCCGCTCTCCAGCATCTGCGTGAGCGACGCCAGCACGTTGGTTGGCTTTTCCTCGACGGCGTTCTCTTGCATCGTGCGTCTCGCAAGGACGGGCCCACCGGGGCGGCGGGCGGGCGTTGAACCGGAAACACGCCGGCCCGGCGGCGCGCTGAAGGGCGGCCAGTATGTTAGTACAGGGGTATTACCGGCGCCTAGCAAGGCAACCCACGGGCGGCCGCGGCCTACTCGCTCTCGTCGAACCGGGCCTCGACCAGGCCGCAGAGGCGTTCCAGGGCGGATTCGGCGTCCCCGCCCTCGCAGTGGATGGTCAGTACCGCGCCCCGGGCGGCGGCCAGCATCATCAGGCCCATGATGCTCTTGCCATTGACCTCCCGGTTACCGCGCCGCACGCGAACCTCGGCGTCGAAATCGGAAGCGGCTGCGGCAAATCGGGCGGCCGCCCGGGCGTGCAGCCCCAGGCGGTTGACCACCTCAACCTCGCGCTGCACCGTCACCATCAGCTCCCCGCCCGCCGTTGGCCTTCCTCGTGGGCGTCCACCAGCAGCACGCCGTCACGGCCGCCGGAGATCGCCTTCTCCTGGAGCGCCTGCCAGGGTAGCTGCGGGTAGTTCAGCACACGCAGGATCATGGGGAGGTTGACGCCCGCGATGACCGCGGCGCTGTGGTCCGTGGCCAGGCGGATGGCGACGTTGCTGGGGGTGGAGCCGAAACAGTCGGTGAGGATCAGCACGCCCGCGCCGGTATCGAGCTCCTCCAGCAGGCGGTGGCCCTTGGTCAGCGCCTCAAGCGGGTCCGTGTCCTGGTCGACGGCGAGACAGCGCACGGGCAGAGGGCATACCCCCAGTATCTGCTTGGCCGTGCTCAGCAGGCTCTTGCCGAGGTTGCCGTGGGTCACCAGCAGAAGGCCAACGCTCATGACAGCTCCCGGTGGCGTATGGAAACGTGGTCCCGTTCCTCGCGGAAACGGGCCGCCAGCCGTTCGGCGACGTACACGGAGCGATGCTGCCCGCCCGTGCAGCCGATGGCGACGGTCAGATAGCTTCGGTTCTCCCGTTCGAAAGCCGGTATCCAGGTTTCCAGAAAACCGGTCAGCTGTTCGACGTAACGTTTCACACTCTCCTGTTCTTCCAGATAGGCCACCACCCGTTCGTGGCGTCCGGTCAGCGGCCTGAGCTCCGGCTCCCAGTGTGGGTTGGGCAGGCAGCGGACGTCGAAAACGAAATCCGCGTCGCTGGGCACGCCGTGCTTGTGGCCGAACGATTCGAACAGCAGGGAGAGGGAGTAGGGCGCCCGCACCATCCGTTCGCGCACCAGCTCCCGCAGCTGGTGGACGGTGGTGAGCGTGGTGTCGATGATCAGGTCCGCGCGCTCGAGGATGGGGGCCAGCAGCCGCTGCTCCTCCGCAATGGCCTCCGACAGCGGCATTTGGTCGTCGCTCAGGGGATGGCGGCGCCGCGTCTCGCTGAAGCGCTTGATGAGGGTGTCCGCCTCGGTCTGCAGGAACAGGGTCTCGCAGCTGATGCCCAGTGCCTCGAGCTCGTCCACGATCTCGGGAAAGCGGGCCAGCGCCGAGCGCTGGTTGCGCGCGTCGATGCCGACCGCGTAGCGGTCGCTGCCGCCCGCGTCGACGGTCTTGATGTGACGTCCGAACTCGCTGAGCAGCGCGATCGGCAGGTTGTCGATGCAGTAGAAGCCGGTGTCCTCCAGCGTGTGCAGCGCGACCGATTTGCCCGAGCCGGACAGGCCGCTGATGATCACCAGTCTCATGCCGATCCTCGAAGTGCGCACCTCCGCCGCGTGCGGAAGCTACCGTTTGCCAACCTTTCAGGGCGTATCGTCAGCCGTTGGCGCCATGCACGGTCGTTGAGCGCCGACATTACCTCCTGAAAGGTCAGGAACCCCAGTGTAACGCGAATGTTGGCGCACCGCGGTCTCGATCAGCAAGGGCAGGTTGCGGCCCGGGACCGTCGGCAGTGCAAGGCAGCTCAGGCCGGGCAGGGTCGGGGGCAGCCACTGGCCCTTCAGCAGGCCCTCAGCGGTGAGCCGCAGCCCGGGCACCAGGCGGATCTCCAGCCCGACGGTCGCGGCCGGTGCGAGCGCCTGGGCACCGTACAGCGCACGGACCTCCAGAACGCCGAGGCCGCGCACCGCCAGCATGCCGGCCCCGCGCTTCGGCGGTTCGGCGCACCAGCCGCGCTCGGGTCGGAAGTGCGTGTCGAAGGCGTCGTCCGCCACCAGCTGGTGGCCCCGGTCGATGAGGCCGAGGCTGGCCTCGCTCTTGCCGCAGCCCGCGGGGCCGGTGAGCGCGATGCCGAGGCCGGCAACGCTCAGCACCTGGCCCGGCAGCGTAACGCCGAGCGGGCGCCCCAGCGCGCCGGCGGCATAGGCGGCCAACGCCGGCGTCGCAAAGTGGTGGAGCCACAGGCCCTGGCCCCGGGCGGTGCACGCCGCCGCGAAGTCGGGGGTGAACGAGCCGGCCGGCAGGGCCAGGGCCGGGTGACCGCTGTTGCCGGCAGGCGGCGTGTCGGTGCACAATAGCAGGGCGTCCCGGTCCGGGTCGGTGGACACCCGTGCCGAGTGCCCGGCGGCCAGCCAGCCCCGCGCGAGCCCGGCTTCGGGCGGTACGTACCAGTGCTGTTGCAGGGATGCGGGGAGCGCAGCCAGGGCGGCGGCGAGATTCGTTCCCGCTCCTGCTGGGCGGAACGTTGCCGGACGGGTCAGGCTGACTGGTGAGCGGTCTGCCATTGCATCAGATGGCGGTAGATTTCTTCCGGCGATTCGCTGGCGCGCACGTGCGCGCAGAAAGTCTGGTCGCTGAACATCTCGGCCAGCCCCGACAGGATCTGCAGATGCTCGTCGGTACAGTGCTCGGGCACCAGCAGCGCGAACAGGATGTCGACGGGTGCCTTGTCCACGGCGTCGAAAGCGATGCCGTCCTTGAGCTTGATCAGGGCGCCCTTGGTCTGCTGGCTGCCTTCCAGGCGTGCGTGGGGCAGGGCGACGCCCTTGCCCAGGCCGGTACTGCCGAGCCGTTCCCGGCCGATGAGCTTGTCGAATATCTGGGTGGCGCTCACCTCCGGCTCGTCGTCGGCCAGCAGCTCACTGAGCAGCTCCAGGCCGCGCTTCTTGCTGGTGACCTCGGCATTGCAGCGGATGCGATCCGGCGTGACTAGATTCGTGACGTTCATCAATATTGCCTCGGCGCGGGGCGGCGCCAAACCGGCGCCGCCCGCTGCAAACGCTACTCCTCGGCCATGACCTGGGCGGCCGAGCCCTCACCGCGACGATGGTCGGTGAGTTTTTCCTTGTGCTTGACCACCTGCCGGTCGAGCTTGTCCGCCAGCCCGTCTATGGCCGCGTACATATCCTCGTCGGTGGCATCCGCGAACAGCTTGGCACCGCTGACGAGAATGCTCGCCTCCGCCTTCTGCTGGAGCTTTTCCACGGTGAGTATGACATGCACGTCGACCACATTGTCGAAGTGGCGTTCCAGCCGCTGGAACTTGCTGTTGACGTAGTCGCGGAGCGAGTCGGTGATATCCACGTGGTGACCGGTCAGGTTGATCTGCATGTCGCCTCCCAACGCCCTCAGGCGAGTCGTTTGCGTTCAGTGGATGACGCGATGGTCATGGCCTCTCGGTATTTCGCCACGGTGCGCCGCGCCACGTTGATGCCCTCATCCTGCAGCAGCTCCGCGAGCTTGCTGTCGCTCAGGGGTTTGGACTGGTCTTCTTCAGCGATCATTCGCCGGATCCGCGCGCGGATGGCTGTCGCCGAGCATTCCCCGCCGTCCACGGTCTGGACGTGGCTGGAGAAGAAGTACTTGAACTCGAAGGTGCCGCGCGGTGTGCGCATGTACTTCTGGTTGGTGATGCGCGAAACGGTGGACTCGTGCATGTCGATTTCCTCGGCGACTTCGCGCAGGACCAGCGGCTGCATCTGCTCGTCGCCGTGCTCGAGGAAGCCCCGCTGGCGGCCGACGATGCAGCGGGCCACCTTGAGCAGGGTATCGTTGCGGCTGCGCAGGCTCTTGATGAACCAGCGCGCCTCCTGCAGATGCTGGCGGAGCATGTCGGAGTCGGCCTTGTTCCCGGCCTGTTTGGCGAGGCCGGCGTAGAGGCTGTTGATCCGCACCCGCGGGTAGGCCTCGGCGTTGATGTCCACCTGCCACTCGCCGTTGACCCTGCGCACGAACACGTCCGGGATCACGTACTGGGGTTGCTGGTTGCTGATGCGGGCGCCCGGACGCGGGTCGAGGCTCTGCAGCAGCCCCACCACCTGCTGGAGCTCTTCCTGGGACAGGCGCATGCGGCGCTGGAGCTGGCTGTACTGGCGGTTGGCCAGCAGCTCCAGGTGCCTTTCCACCAGCTGGCGCGCCTCGTCCAGCCAGGGCGTGTCGGCCGGAAGCTGGTCCAGCTGGGTCAGCAGCGCCTCGTGGGCACCGCAGGACGCCACGCCCACCGGGTCGAACTCCCGGATCCGACGGCGCACGGCCTCGATATCGGCGACGCTGGCTTCCCACTCCGGGGGCACGGCGCCGACCAGATCCTCGGGCTGCTCGGTGAGATAGCCGTCCTCGCCCACGGCGTCGATGATGGCATCGGCAATGGCCCGCTCGCGCTCGTCGAAGCCGGCCAGATTCGCCTGCCAGAGCAGGTATTCCTGGAGCGATTCGCCCTCGGCGGCCTGGTTGGCCAGTGGGTCGCGGTCGTCGTCATCGGGGGCCGGGGCGCTGTAGGCGGTCTGGCCGTCGTAGATATCCTCCCAGGAGGAGTCGATGGGCAGATCCTCGGACATGGACTCGTTGGCGGACCAGTCCTCGGTCTCGTCGTCGGCGCCGTCGGGCTGGGTCTCGGACTGCGGCTGATCCTGGTCGGTGAGCGCTTCCTCCTCGTAGCTGGATTCCAACTCTTCTTCGGATTCCAGCATCAGGTTGGACTCCAGGGCCTGCTGGACCTCCATGCGCAGCTCGAGCGTCGACAGCTGCAGCAGCCGAATCGCCTGCTGTAGCTGAGGCGTCATCGTCAGCTGTTGGCCTAGGCGTAACTGAAGGGACTGTTTCATAGAATCAAGTGAATGGAACCGGCTGCCGAACCGCGGCATTGTGCTCTGTCGCCCGGGGCCTTTCGAACATCGTATCGGAAAGCGGCCGCCTAGAGAACGTCCTACGTTCGCGTAGGGTGATGCCTGTCACAGCCGAAAGCCCTCGCCCAGATAGACACGCTTGACCTGCTCGTCGGCGAGTATGGCCTCGGCGGCTCCTTCGGCGATGACCTCGCCGGCGCTCAGGATGTACGCGCGTTCCACGATGCCCAGCGTCTCGCGCACGTTGTGGTCCGTGATGAGCACTCCGATCCCCCTCTCGGTCAGGTGGCCGATGATCTGCTTGATGTCGATGACCGAGATGGGATCGACCCCGGCGAACGGCTCATCCAGCAGTATAAACCGCGGGTCCGCCGCCAGCGCCCGGGCGATCTCAACGCGGCGGCGTTCCCCGCCCGAGAGGCTGATTCCGGCCTGGTCGCGCAGGTGGGAGACATGGAACTCCTCAAGTAGCTCGTCCCTGCGGCGGCGGCGCTCGCGCCGGGACAGGTCGTTGCATACCTCGAGGATGGCCATGATGTTGTCACCGACGGACAGTTTGCGGAATACCGACGCCTCCTGCGGCAGGTAGCCGATGCCGCGCCGGGCGCGCTGGTGCATGGGTAGCCGCGTAATGTCCTCTTCATCCAGTGATATGGTGCCTTCGTCCGCCTTTATCAGCCCCACGATCATGTAGAAGCAGGTGGTCTTGCCCGCGCCGTTGGGTCCCAGCAGGCCGACGATCTCGCCGGCGTTGACGTGCAGGCTGGCGCGGCGGACCACCGGTTCGCGCCGGAAACGCTTGACCAGCTCTTCGGCTCTCAGTGTGCTGCCGGTGCTCGGTTCCGCCATGTGATGTCCCCGCGACGGGCCGTCGGGCCCCGCTTGCCTCCTCACTGTCCGTTGCCGGGCGTCGGCGCCTTGCCGCCGGATTCAGTCTGATCCTTCCTGTTGGGGTAGATGGTGATCTGAATCCGGTTGCCGTTCTCGCCGCCGCTGGCCCGTACCTGGTCCTTGGCGACCTCGTAGACGATGGTCTCGCCGGTGAACTCGTTGGGTCCCTGCCAGAGCTTGCCCCCCTGCAGCAGGCGGATGCGCTCCGGGCCGGAGGCAAAGTACTCCATTCGCGGTGCTTCGGCGCGCACGTATTGCTGCTGGCCGTCGGGCAGCTGGCGATAGGTGGCCGGGCTGCCTTCCACCACCACGCGCTCGATCCGGTGCTGGTCGTTGGTGTAGACGTGCATGACGTCGCCGGTGACCTTCAGCGTGCCCTGGGTCATGACCACGTCGCCGGTATAGACGCTGGTGCCGGTGGTATTGTCCAGCTCGGCCTTGTCGGCATTGAGCTGAACGGGCTTCTTGCTGTCCGACGACAGGGCCTGGGCCGCCGTGGACGCCGCCAGCGCCAGCACGGCCCACAACAGCATGGCCGCCGTCGGCCGCAGGTCAGTCCGCCATTGCATCGTAATGTCCCTCCACGTGGGACAGCAGCTTCAGCCGCTGCTGCTCCATGAACAGCTCCGCACCGATGCCCCGCAGGTGCATGCCGGGGCTGGTCGCGACCAGCGGGCGGTCGGTCTGCGCGTACTTCCGGTGCGGCTTGAGATAGACCTCGGAGGTCACCACGTCCAGCGGCCGCGATGCCTCGCCCCTCGGCCGCCACATGTGCACGTTGCCCGAGAGCTCGGCCTGGTCGCCGTCGTCCCAGGCACGCCCGAAATCGGCGGTCCCTTGCCAGGGCGGCCCGTCTGCCGTGAACAGGGTCCAGCGCGGGTCGCGAAAGGTCCAGGTTTGGGTTTCGTCGAAGCGGCGCATGCGGTCCGCCTCGACGCGGTAATCCGGGGACCCGTCGTCCCTGGTCACCGTCAGGGTCAGGTCGCGCAGATAGTAGCTCACCCGGTCGCGGGCGATCTGCGGGGCGGGAGGCGGGCCCGGTTGCTCGCGGGGACCGCCCTGGTAGATCCACCAGCCGAGCAGCAGGATGAGGGCCGCCGCCGCGGCCGGCAGCGTACGGCGGCGTCTATCGGTCATGGCCTTCGATCAGATCGTCCAGCAGCCCATGGGCCGCCAGTACCAGCTCGCAGACCTCGCGGACCGCGCCCCGGCCGCCCGGTCGGGCGGTGACCCAGTGGGCCCGGGCGCGGACTGCCGGGTGGGCGTCGGCCACGGCGACGGCGAGGCCCGCCCGAGCCATGGCGCCCAGGTCTACCAGGTCGTCACCGACGAAGGCCGCCCGGTCCGGCGCAAGGCCCTTGTGCCTGCACAGCTCGGCAAGCGCCGCGCCTTTGTCAGGGCAGCCCTGGATGAGGTCCACGATCCCCAGCTCCCGGGCCCGGTATTCCAGCGCCGGCGAGCTGCGCGCCGAGATCCACGCCACCGCCAGGCCAGCGTCGCTCAGCAGCCGCAGCCCCTTGCCGTCGTGGATGTGGAACGACTTGAGCATCTCGCCCTCGGCGCCGAGGTAAACGCTGCCGTCGGTGAGCACGCCGTCCACGTCCACCGCCACCAGGCTCACGGTCTGAGCCCGCTCCCAGACGGCCTCCTCGGGCATGTCGAAATAGCCGGGGTGGCGCCGCTCGATCATACGACACCCGCCCGCAGCAGATCATGCATGTTGAGCGCGCCCTGGATGCGGTCGTCCTCGTCCACCACCAGCAGCGCATTGATTTTGTACCGCTCCATGAGCTCGAGGGCCTCGGCCGCCAGCTGCCCCGGGCGCGCCCGCTTGGGGCCGGCGGTCATGACGTCCCGGACCGGTGTGCGGTGCACGTCCACGTTGCGCCCGAACGTCCGGCGCAGGTCGCCGTCAGTGAAGATGCCGATGAGGCGACCATCGGCGTCGACCACCGCGGTCATGCCTAGGCCCTTGGCGGTCATCTCCACCAGCGCCTCGGCGAGGGGAGTCTCCGGCGCCACCCGGGGGATGCGTTCGCCGGTGTGCATCAGGTCCTCGATCTTGAGCAGCAGGCGCCGGCCCAGCCTGCCGCCGGGATGGGAACGGGCGAAGTCCTCCGCGGTAAAGCCGCGGGCATCCAGCAGCGAGATGGCCAGCGCGTCTCCCATGGCCAGCGCCGCGGTGGTACTGGAGGTGGGCGCCAGCCCCAGCGGGCAGGCCTCCTTGGCGACGCTGACGTCAATGTGCACGTCCGCGTTGCGCGCCAGGGTCGACTGTGGACGGCCGGTCATCGCTATCAGCGGCACATGGAGCCGCTTGATCAGCGGCAGGATCGTGTTGATCTCGTCGGTCTCGCCCGAGTTCGACAGTGCCAGCACGACGTCCTGGCCGGTAATCATGCCCAGGTCTCCGTGGCTGGCCTCTCCCGGGTGAACGAAGAACGCCGGAGTACCGGTGCTGGCCAGGGTGGCGGCCAGCTTGTTGGCGATGTGTCCGGATTTGCCCATCCCGAGCACGACCACGCGGCCGCCGCAGGCGAGCATCAGCCGGCAGGCCTCGTCGAAGTCGGCGTCCAGCCGATCCCTGAGCGCCAGGACGGCGGCCGCTTCGGTCTCCAGCACGGCCCGGGCCAGCTCGCGGCAGTGCGCGGCGGTGGCCGGTCCTTTTCGCTGGTTGGGCGGTTGATCCATAGGCGTGTCCGAGTCAGTCATGATCCGATTCCGCGCCTCGCGCGCGGGCCGCGGATGCGTTCTGCAGGGTAGCATTACCGGCCACCGGGCCAGTAAACGCCCGGGCCCGCGTTGAAGTACAGCATAATCTGGTAGCCCGCGTAGAGCGCCAGCAGCAGCAGGCCTTCCCAGCGAGACACGTGCCCGGCGCGGTGGAATCCGTAGCCGAAAAAGAAGAACACCACGGTCAGCGCGACCATGGCCACGTAATCCCGGCTGAGCAGCGCCGGTTCGATGGCGAACGGCCTGATGGCGGCGGCGAGGCCCATCACCCCCAGCAGGTTGAAGATATTGGAGCCCAGCACGTTGCCGATGGCGATGTCGTATTCACCCTTGCGCGCGCTGGCCATGGACGCCGCCAGCTCCGGTAGGCTGGTGCCCAGCGCCACCACGGTCAGGCCGATCACGAGGTCGCTCACGCCGAGTCCCTGGGCGATTGCCACCGCCGCCCAGACCAGGACCCGCGAGCTGGCCAGCATCAGCACCAGGCCCACCACCAGCCAGATCAGTGCCGTGCGCAGCGGCATGGAGACCGGGATCTCGTCCTCGTATTCCTGGATGATGGGATCGGTGACATCCCCGCCCCGCGACTGCCAGCCCATCCACACCAGCACCGCGGCCATGCCTGCCAGCAGCAGCAGGCCTTCCCAGCGCATGAGCCGGAGATCGAGCATCAGCGGCACTACTGCGAGCATCACCCCGAGAAGCAACGGTATTTCCCAGCGCAGAATGCGCGAGCGGACCACCAGCGGGTAGAACAGTGCCGTCAGTCCGAGGATGAGGCCCGTGTTGGCGATGTTGGAGCCCACGGCGTTGCCTACGCTGAGGCCGGGGTTGCCCTGCCAGGCCGCCAGCCCCGATACCAGCATCTCGGGTGCGGAGGTGCCTATGCCGACGATGGTCAGTCCCACCACCAGCGGCGGCACGCCGAGGCTGCGGGCAGTAACCGCGGCGCCGGCGATGAAGCGCTCAGCGCTCCACGCCAGGACCGCGAAGCCCACAATCAGTATTGTCAGGTATAGCGCCATCGCCTCCCGGTTCCTTGGCGGTCTCGCCTGCGCGCGATCGCGCGCCAGCGGAGGCGCCATGATAATGGCACTGTCCGGGGGGTGCCACACTGTGACCGCCCGCGACTCCCATTCGGCCCTTACCCCTCGGCGGCTCAGTGATTTGACTCGCCCTGACCCATACCGGATACTGCTGCCGCCTGCCCACCGACAAAGGACGCCCAGGCCGTGCGCCCGCACCGCAGGTGGGGAGCGCCGGCGAGTCAAATGGTTTGACCATGGCCCAGCAATCCTCCGCGGACAGCTCAGACGTGCTCGTCGACATTCGAGGGCTGCATTTCGCGCGCGGCCGCAACAAGATCTTCGACGGCATCGACATCCAGATCCGCCGCGGCCGGGTCACTGCCATCATGGGGCCCAGCGGCACCGGCAAGACCACGCTGCTGCGGCTGATCGGCGGCCAGCTGCGGCCCGACGCCGGCCAGATCCTGGTGGACGGCGAAGACGTGCACCGGCTCGGGCGCAGCGCCCTGTTCCGGCTGCGCCGGCGCATGGGGCTGCTGTTCCAGAGCGGGGCGCTGTTCACCGATCTCACCTGTTTCGACAACGTGGCCTTTCCGCTGCGCGAGCACACCCGGCTGCCGGCGGCGTTGATCCGGCACCTGGTGCTGATGAAGTTGCAGGCGGTGGGGCTGCGCGGGGCACGCGATCTCTATCCCAGCCAGCTCTCCGGCGGCATGGCGCGGCGGGTGGCACTGGCCAGAGCCATCGCTCTGGACCCGACGATGGTGATGTACGACGAGCCTTTCTCGGGCCAGGACCCGATTTCCATGGGGGCGCTGGTGCAGCTCATCCGCCTGCTGAACGACGCCCTGGGGCTGACCAGCGTCATCGTTTCCCATGACGTGGAGGAGACGGCGGCCATCTCCGACACCATCTATGTCATCTCCGAGGGCAAGGTGGTCGGCTCCGGCGATCCACAGTCGCTGCGGGACACCGAGTCCGAGTGGGTGCGGCAGTTCATGGGCGGCCTTGCGGACGGGCCCGTGCCCTTCCACTACCCGGCCGCACCCTACGAGACCGACCTGCTGGGCGAGGCCGGCTCGGCGCGGGCGGAGGGCAGGGGCTGAGCATGCTGGAATGGATTCGCGACATCGGCGCCCGGAGCATCGACTCGCTCGGCACGCTGGGGCGTGCCTTCCTGTTCCTGCTGCGGGTGCTGATCGGGCTGCCCGCGCTGGTGCTGCGCCCGGGGCTGGTGATCCGTGAGATCTTTTCCGTCGGCGTGCTGTCCCTGCTGATCATCGTGGTCTCCGGGCTGTTCGTGGGCATGGTGCTGGGGCTGCAGGGGTACAATACGCTGGTGGACTTCGGCGCCGAGGAGTCGCTGGGCGTGCTGGTAGCGCTGTCTCTGGTGCGGGAGCTGGGGCCGGTGGTGACGGCGCTGCTGTTCGCCGGCCGGGCGGGCTCCGCCCTGAGTGCGGAGATCGGCCTGATGAAGGCCACCGAGCAGCTCTCCAGCATGGAGATGATGGCGGTGGATCCGGAACGCAGGGTCATCGGCCCGCGCTTCCTGGCCGGGTTCCTGTCCATGCCGCTGCTGGCGGCCATTTTCACGTTCCTGGGTATCGTCGGCGCCTATCTGATCGCAACCGGGCTGCTCGGGGTCGACGGCGGCGCCTTCTGGTCACAGATGCAGAACAAGGTGGACTTCTACGACGACGTGCTCAACGGCATCATCAAGAGTCTGGTCTTCGGGTTCGTGGCCTCCTGGATCGCGGTATTCGAGGGCTATGACTGCATGCCCACTTCCGAGGGCGTCAGCCGCGCGACGACGCGTACCGTGGTGTATACGTCGCTGGCGGTGCTGGGGCTCGATTTCATTCTCACGGCACTGATGTTTGGCTAGGACGAGGCTTATGCAGGAATCCAGAACTCTTGAGCTGTGGGTCGGTCTATTCGTTCTGGCCGGCATCGCGGCGCTGTTCGCGCTGGCGATGAAGGTGAGCAACATCGCCGTGTTCCAGTCCAACAGCGGCTATGACGTCATCGCCCGATTCCAGAACATCGGCGGGCTGACTGAGCAGGCGCCGGTCACCCTGGCCGGCGTGCAGGTCGGGAGGGTCAAGTCCATCGAGCTGGACAACAGCACGTTCCAGGCCAAGGTGGTGCTGTCGATCAACGGCCAGTACGACGACTTGCCGCAGGACACCAGCGCCTCCATCCTTACGGCCGGGCTGCTCGGCGAGCAATACGTGAGCCTGGAGCCCGGTGGGATGGATCAGAAGCTGAAGAACGGCGACGAGATCATGCTGACCCAGTCGGCCATGATCCTCGAGAAGCTCATCAGCCAGTACCTTTATCAGTCGGCTTCCAAAAAGTAGCCGCCGGCGGTGCCGGCGGCGGGAAGCCCGGTCAGGGAGTCAAGACTATGCGCAGGATGTTTGGACTGTTGCTCGCCTCGCTGCTCGCGGCCGCGCCCGTGGGGGCGGCCATGGCGGCGGACGGCGGCAATCAGGACATGCTTCCGCCGGACAAGCTGGTCAAACAGACCACCGAGAAGGTGCTCGGCCAGCTGCGGGAGCGCCAGTCCGAGATCAAGCAGGACCCGACGATCGCCTACGACATCGTCCGGAAGGTGGTGCTGCCCCACTTCGATTTCCCGCTGATCAGCCGGTTCGTGCTGGGGCGTAACTGGAACACGGCTTCATCGGAGCAGCGCCAGGCCTTCATGAACGCCTTCAAGACCCTGCTGATCCGCACCTACGGCACCTCCCTGGCCGAATACTCGGGCCAGAAGGTGGAATACCTGCCCATGCAGTCGGACCCGAGCAACGGCCGGGTGATCGTGCGCACCAAGATTACCCAGGCCGACGGGCCGCCGATCCCCATGGACTACCGGCTGCACAGGACCGACCAGGGCTGGAAGGTCTTCGACGTGACCGTCGAGGGGGCCAGCTACGTCCAGACCTACCGCAGCGAGTACAGCACCGTGGTGGCCTCCAAGGGCATCGACGGTCTGATCCAGCAGCTGCAGGAGAAGGTCAGCCAGAAACAGGCGCCGAAGCCGCCCAACGAGCAATGAGTGAAGTGGAGCTCAGAGCGGGCAGCGGGCAGGGGCACTTCTCCCTGAACGGCAGCCTCAGCGCGGACACCGTCCCGGCCCTCTGGGAGGAGGCCGGCGGCGCGTTCCGTGGTGCGCGCGAGCTCGATATCGACCTGTCCGCCGTGAAGCGCGCCGACAGCGCCGGGCTCGCCCTGCTGGTCGAGTGGACGCGGCAGGCGCGCGAGAATGGACAGCGCATCCGGTTTCTCAACCTGCCGGAACAGCTGCTGGCTATTGCGCGCGTCAGCGGGCTCGATACCATGTTGCCCTTTTCCCCTGGCGAGCGAGGTATGAAGCCATGATGGAACCCCAGGAAATCGCCGGCCTTCTGGAGCAGGGCCTGGCCGATGCCGAAGTTCAGGTGGACGGCGACGGCCGCCACTTCCAGGCGCTGATCGTCAGCCCCTCGTTCGAAGGCGTGAGTCTCATCAAGCGGCACCGGATGGTGTACGACATCCTGCGCGAGCACATCGACGCGGACGTGCTGCACGCCATCTCCATGCGGACGCTGACGCCCGAGCAGCGTCGCAGCGAAGGTCCTTAGCCGTGGAGAGACTCATTATCAAGGGCGGCAAGCCGCTGGAAGGGGGTATCCGCATCTCCGGCGCCAAGAACGCGGCCCTGCCCATTATCGCGGCCACGCTGCTGGCGGACAGCCCGATGACCGTGGGCAACATTCCCCATCTGCATGACGTCACCACGACCATGGAGCTGCTGGGCCGGATGGGCGTGAGCCTGACGGTGGACGAGCGCATGAACGTGGAGGTGGATACCCGGACGCTGACCGACTGCTTCGCGCCGTACGAGCTGGTCAAGACCATGCGCGCGTCGATCCTGGTTCTGGGCCCGCTGCTGGCCCGCTATGGCGAGGCCAACGTGTCTCTGCCCGGCGGCTGCGCCATCGGCACACGTCCGGTCAACCTGCACGTGGACGGGCTGCGCCAGCTGGGCGCCGAGCTCAACATCGAAAGCGGCTACATCAAGGCCCGCTGCGACCGTCTGCGGGGCGCCCGTATCGTGTTCGATATGGTGACCGTGACCGGCACGGAAAACCTGATGATGGCGGCCACCCTGGCCCGGGGCACCACCGTGCTGGAGAACGCCGCCCGCGAACCGGAGGTGGTCGATCTGGCCAACTGCCTCAACGCCATGGGCGCGCAGATAACCGGCGCCGGCACCGACACCATCGTGATCGACGGTGTGGAGAGCCTGCACGGCACCCGCTACGAGGTGCTGCCGGACCGGATCGAGACCGGCACCTACCTGGTGGCCGCGGCCATGACCGGCGGGCGCGTGCGGCTCAAGGACACCCGGCCCGAGCTGCTGGAGGCGGTGCTGCTCAAGCTGGAGGAGGCCCGCGCGGAGGTCAGCACCGGCGAGGACTGGATCGAGCTGGACATGCGCGGCCGCCGGCCCAAGGCGGTGGCCGTCCGCACCGCGCCGTATCCGGCGTTTCCCACCGACATGCAGGCTCAGTTCTGTGCCATGAACGTGGTGGCCGAGGGTGTCGGTATGGTCACGGAGACCGTCTTCGAGAACCGGTTCATGCACGTCCTGGAGATGCAGCGCATGGGCGCGAGCGTGCGCCTCGAGGGACATACCGCCTTCAGCAACGGCGTCGACCGGCTGACCGGCGCGCCGGTCATGGCCACCGACCTGCGTGCCTCGGCGAGCCTCGTGCTGGCCGGCCTGGTGGCGAGCAATGAGACCCAAGTGGACCGGATCTATCATATCGACCGCGGCTATGAGTGTATCGAAGAGAAGCTCGCTCAGCTGGGGGCCGATATTCGCCGGGTGCCCGCATGAGCCCTGACGCGACTGGCCGCAATGGGGCGGATGGCGACGCGCTGACCATCGCCCTGTCCAAGGGGCGCATCCTGGAGCAGACGCTGCCGCTGCTGGCCGAGGCCGGTATCGAACCGGCGGAGGCGCCGGAGGCAAGCCGCAAGCTGGTCATCGGCACAAACCTGCCCAACGTGCGGCTGGTTATCGTACGCGCCTCCGACGTGCCCACCTACGTGGAGCATGGCGGCGCGGACCTGGGCGTTGCCGGCAAGGACGTGCTCATGGAGCACGGCGGTCACGGCCTCTACGAGCCGCTGGATCTGGGCATCGCCCGCTGCCGGCTCATGGTGGCCGGGCATCCGGACGCCCGTGAGCGTCCGGGGCAGCTGCGCGTGGCCACCAAGTTCGTCAACATCACCCGCCGCTACTACGCGGAACGCGGGGAGCAGGTCGAGCTGATCAAGCTCTACGGCTCCATGGAGCTGGCGCCGCTGGTGGGCATGGCCGACCTGATCGTGGACCTGGTGGATACCGGCAATACGCTGCGTGCCAACGGGCTCGAGCCCCTGGAAACCATTGCCCAGATCAGCTCGCGGCTGGTGGTGAACAAGGCCTCCATGAAGATGAAGCATCGCTCCCTGAAGCCGCTCATAGCGCGGTTGCGCGAGACGGTGGAGGCGGTCGCCGCGGCCGAGACATGAGGCGCCCGACCGGGAGCGGCCGGGTGCGGCTTGAACGACAGAGGGTTGCTAGCCATGGCTGAATCGGATCAGTCTTCAGGCAGTCTGGAGATCAGCCGCCTGAGCACCACCCAGCCGGACTTCTGGGACAGCCTGCGCCGGTTGACCAGCTGGGAGGCGGGCTCCGGCGCGCGGGTAGAGCAGGCCGTTGCCGAGATCCTCGCCGACGTTCGCGACCGCGGCGACGCCGCGGTGCTGGCATGGACACAGCGCCTGGATGCGGTCCAGGCCGCTTCGGTGGCGGAGCTGTCGCTGCCGGCCTCGCGGCTGCGGGCGGCCTTGGACGGCCTGGACGACACCCAGCGTGAGGCGCTCTCCGCGGCCGCGGACCGCATCCGCGATTACCACCGCCGCCAGATTCAGGACTCCTGGACGTACACGGAGGCCGACGGTACCCGTCTGGGCCAGCAGGTAACACCGCTGGAGCGGGTCGGGGTTTATGTGCCGGGCGGCAAGGCCGCCTACCCGTCGTCCGTGTTGATGAATGCCATTCCCGCCCAGGCGGCCGGGGTCGATGAGATCGTCATGACCGTGCCGACGCCCTCGGGCGCGGTCAACGAGCTGGTGCTGGCGGCGGCCCACCTGGCGGGTGTGCATCGGGTGTTCACGGTCGGCGGAGCCCAGGCGGTGGCGGCGCTGGCCTACGGTACCGAGACCATTCCCGCGGTGGACAAGATCGTGGGGCCGGGCAACGCCTACGTGGCGGAGGCCAAGCGGCGGGTGTTTGGTCACGTGGGCATCGACATGGTGGCCGGGCCGTCGGAGATCCTCGTCATCTGTGACGGTCAGACCGATCCGGAATGGATCGCCATGGACCTCTTCTCGCAGGCCGAGCACGACGAGGACGCCCGCGCCATGCTGGTCTGCCCGGACGCGCTCTACCTGGACGAAGTGCAGGCGGCCATGGAGCGCCTGCTGCCCGAGATGGAACGCTCCGAGATCATTCGCGCGGCGCTGCGCGACCGCGGGGCGCTCATCTATGTGCGCGACCTGGGTGAGGCCGAGCGCGTGGCGAACGCGATCGCCCCGGAGCACCTGGAGCTGTCAGTGGCCGAACCGGACAAGATGCTGGCCCGCATCCGCCATGCCGGCGCGGTGTTCCTCGGCCGGTACACGCCCGAGGCGATCGGTGATTACTGCGCGGGCCCCAACCACGTGCTGCCCACCTCCCGCACGGCCCGGTTCGCCTCGCCCCTGGGCGTCTACGACTTCCAGAAGCGCACCAGCATCATCGAGTGCTCGGTCCAGGGAGCCGCTACGCTGGGGGCCGTGGCGGACGTCCTGGCGCGCGGGGAGGGCCTGACCGCCCACGCCGCCTCGGCCCGCTACCGGATGGATACCGGCCGCGGCCGGGACGGCTGAGCGCTTTCGCGTGAAGCAATATGGAATTGCCCACCTACCGGGTCTGTTCCGGCGGGCGCTCCTCGATCTTGATCTGGGTCGTGAACCGCTTGCCGTTGTGCAGACCGCGGACCTGGATCTCCGTGCCGGGGCGCCGCTCGGTGATCAGCACCATCAGATCCTGGACGTTCTCGATGTCCTGGCCGTCTATGGCCAGGATGATGTCGCCGGGCATCAGGCCCGCCTTGTCCGCGGGGCCGTCACGCAGGACTCCCGAGAGGATCACGCCCCGGGCGGACTCCATGCCGAAGGACTCCGCCAGCTGCGGAGTCACCTTCTGCACCTGGATACCCGCCCAGCCGCGGATGACTCGGCCGTGCTCCACGATGCTGCTGAGCACGCCCTTGGCCAGCTGAACCGGGATGGCGAAGCCGATCCCGAGCGAGCCGCCGGAGCGGCTGTAGATGGCCGTGTTGATGCCCACGAGCTCGCCGCGGGCATTGATCAGGGCGCCGCCGGAGTTACCCGGGTTTATGGCGGCGTCGGTCTGGATGAAGTTCTCGAACGTGGACAGCCCGAGCTGGGTCCGGCCGGTAGCGCTGACGATGCCCTGGGTGACGGTCTGCCCGACACCGAACGGATTGCCGATGGCCAGCACCACGTCGCCCACGCTCAGCTTCTCCGAATGGCCGACGGTGATGGTGGGAAGGTCCTTCAGCTCGACGCGCAGCACCGCGAGGTCGGTCTCCGGATCGGTTCCCACGATCTCCGCGGAGGCCTGCCGGCCGTCGGCTAGCTGGACCTGGATCTGCTGGGCGTTCTCCACCACGTGATTGTTGGTGAGGATGTAGCCGTCGCTGCTGAAGATCACGCCGGAGCCGAGGCTGGTCTCCATGTGCGTGCGCGGCGCCGGCAGCTGGTCGCCGAAGAAGCGGCGCAGTGTCGGGTCGTTGAAGAACGGGCTGCGGGGCTCGGTCACCTGCTTGGCGGTGTAGACGTTGACCACCGCGGGCGCCGCGGCCTTGACGGCATCGGCATAGGACACGGGGCCGCTGCCCAGGGTCGGGCCGGGATCGTCCGGTGCCTCGGTGACGTGGACCACGGGCTGCTGCTCCCGGGACAGCCACTGCGGCTCGAACAGGATGAACGCCGCCGCCACCAGCACCCCCGCCAGGGTATAGCTCGCCACGAAACGGATCAGTCGTGACATCCTCATGTCGTTATCCAGTGCCCCTGCATGCCAATGGCGGAGAAGGGTAGCATGCCGCCTGAGGAAGCGCTGAATAATTCCGGCAAGCCTTTGCACGCCGTGCGGCCAGAGGCTTGCGGGAATTGTTCAGCGCCGCCTTCCGGGAACACTGGAGCATTTCGTCGCGCGCTCGAAGACCGCCTTAAACGGTTTCCGGCGGCGCGGAACCGCCGGCTGGACTGACGAGGACGACGCCATGACCGACATCGGCCGCATCACCGACTATCTCTCGGCGCTGCTCGAGCCGGAGCGCTTCAGCGACTACTCGCCCAACGGCCTGCAGGTGGAGGGCGAACGGCCCGTGCAACGGCTCGTCACCGGGGTCACTGCATCCGAGGCCTTCATCGACCGGGCGCTGGCGTTGGGAGCGGATGCGCTGCTGGTTCACCATGGCTATTTCTGGAAAGGCGAGCCGGCGCCGGTGACCGGGATGAAGGCCCGCAGGCTGCGCAAGCTGCTGGGCGCGGGCGTCCACCTGCTGGCCTACCATCTGCCCCTGGATGCCCACCCGAAGCTGGGCAATAACGCCCAGCTGGCACGCGTCCTGGGTTTCGAAATGGAGCAACCGTTCCCCGCGGGCGGTGTGCCAGGGCTCGGCATGACCGGGCGGCTCGATCCCGTCAGCGGCGAGGCGCTGGCCGCGCGTATCGCTTCCCGCCTGTCCCGACCCCCGGTTCACGTTGACGGCGGCCCGGCGGAGATCCGCCGGGTGGCGTGGTGCACCGGCGCGGCCCAGGGCTTCATCGGCCAGGCGGCGGAGCTGGGCGTCGACGCCTACATCTCCGGCGAGATCTCGGAGCCGACGGCCCATGTGGCCCGGGAGAGCGGCATCCATTACTTCGCTGCGGGCCACCACGCCACCGAACGCTACGGCGCCCAGGCGGTGGGGGAGGTGCTCGCCGCGCAGTTCGGGCTGGATCACCAGTTCATCGACGTGGACAACCCAGCTTGAGGTTCCGCGCCGGTGAAACGGCGGAAGCGTCGGCAAACCGCTCGTGACGCGGTCCGGCGCGGTCTCCGGCAAGCTCGCGCGGCCGTGCGCGGCTTGACCTGTCCCGGCTGATATAAGATCCTTATGCGCCGTTTGGGGGCGTGCGTCAGCGTTCCCGCCTCGTGGCCCGATAACGTAGTCGAAGTCACTTCCCATGGGGCCATATACAACCCAGAAGCAGGGGGTCTTGGATGAAGCAGGATGGCGCGGATCAGAGCAGACGCCGTTTCCTGACCGGGGCTGCCACGGTCGTTGGCGGAACCGGTTTGGCGATCACGGCGGTGCCATTCATTAAATACTGGCTACCGAGCGAGCGTACGAAGGCCGCCGGCGCGCCTATCGAGGTGGACATCAGCAAGATGGAGCCCGGGCAGCTGCTGAACGAGGAATGGCGCGGCAAGCCCATTTGGATCCTGCGCCGCACTGATGGCATGCTGAACACGCTGCCCAAGATGAACGACAGGCTCCGCGATCCGCAATCCAAGGTGGAGTCCCAGCAGCCCCCCTACGCGCAGAACCTGCATCGCTCCATCAAGGCCGAATACCTGGTGCTGGTGGCAATATGCACCCACCTGGGCTGCGTGCCGCTCTACAAGCCGGAAGCCGGCAGTGTCACCGACGATTGGCTGGGCGGCTTCTTCTGCCCCTGCCACGGTTCGAAATACGATCTGGCCGGCCGTGTGTTCCAGGGTGTGCCGGCGCCCCTGAACCTGGAAGTGCCGCCCTACGGCTATCCCGACGAGCACACGATCGTGGTGGGTGAGCACAACACCGAAAAAGGAGCGGCTTGATGAGTAACGGCACCACCAAGTCGAACGGTTTCCTCGGGTGGGTCGACGCGCGCTTTCCGCTGACGAAGATGTGGAAGGAGCACGTCTCCGAGTACTATGCGCCGAAGAACTTCAACTTCTGGTACTTCTTCGGCTCCATCGCGCTGCTGATCCTGGTCCTCCAGATCCTCACCGGCATCTGGCTGACCATGAACTACAAGCCGGCGTCCAACATGGCGTTCTCCTCGGTGGAGTACATCATGCGGGACGTGCACTGGGGCTGGCTGATCCGTTACATGCACGCCATCGGGGCGTCCATGTTCTTCGCGGTGGTCTATCTGCACATGTTCCGGGCGCTGCTCTACGGCTCCCACCGCAAGCCGCGGGAGCTGATCTGGATCTTCGGCATGCTGATCTACCTCACGCTCATGGCGGAGGCCTTCATGGGCTATCTGCTGCCGTGGGGGCAGATGTCCTACTGGGGCGCGCAGGTCATCACTTCCCTGTTCGGCGCCATCCCGGGCATCGGCAACGACCTCATGACCTGGATCCGGGGCGACTACAACATCTCCGACGTCACCCTGAACCGCTTCTTCGCGCTGCACGTGATCGCTCTGCCGCTGGCGCTGGTCTTCCTGGTGGTCGCCCACCTGCTGGCCCTGCACGAGGTCGGGTCCAACAACCCCGACGGCGTCGAGATCAAGAAGCACAAGGACAGCAACGGCATTCCGCTGGACGGCGTGCCCTTCCATCCGTACTACACGGTGAAGGATCTGTTCGGCGTCGGCTGTTTCATGGTCGTGTTCGCGATCATCATTTTCTACATCCCGGCCATGGGCGGGCTGTTCCTGGAAGCGCCCAACTTCCAGCCGGCCGATCCGTTGCAGACGCCCGCTCACATAGCACCGGTGTGGTACTTCACGCCGTTCTACGCCATCCTGCGCGCCATCCCCAACAAGCTCGGCGGCGTGATGAGCCTGGGGGCGGCCATCGTCATCCTGTTCTTCCTGCCGTGGATCGACCGGGGGAAAGTGCGCTCCATTCGATACCGCGGGCTGGGGTACAAGGTCGCGCTGGCGATCTTCGTCCTGGCCTTCATCGGCCTGGGCTTCCTCGGCATGCAGCGGCCCTCCGACGTCTTCTTCGGGCTATCCGCCAAGAGCTGGGCCCAGATTGGCACCCTGTGCTACTTCGGATTCTTCATCTTCGTCTGGGTGTATACCTTCTTCCGCCTCGAGAAGACCAAGCCGGTGCCGGAAAGGGTGAGCGACAAATGAGAACAATCCTTATCGCATTCGCGTTGATACTGACCGTCGGCCAGGCCATGGCGTCCAGCGAAGGCCCGGAGCTGATGGAGGCTCATCCGGACGTGGACAACATGGCGTCGCTGCAGAACGGAGCGAAGCTGTTCATGAACTACTGCTCGGGCTGTCACTCGCTGAAATATCTCCGCTACAAGCGGCTCAGCGACGACCTGAACATCCCCGAGAAGGTGGTCGAAAAGCAGCTGATCTTCTCGAAAGACCACAAGATCGGCGATAACATGACCAATGCTATGCCGGCCGATCTGGCACAGAAATGGTTCGGCAAGGCACCGCCGGACCTGACGCTCACGGCCCGGGTGCGCGGCGCCGACTGGATCTACACGTACCTGAACACCTTCTACCGGGACGACAGCCGCATCTTCGGCGTCAACAATCTCGTCCTGCCGAATGCCTCCATGCCCCATGTGCTGTGGCGGCTGCAGGGCGTCCCGGAGCCGGTGATGAAAGAGGTGCATTCCGGCGGCGGCAAGCCGAAGGTCGAGGTGGCGGACGTCAAGGTGCCGGAGAAAGGCGGCGTGATGTCCGAGGAGCAGTATCACGAGGCCACCCGCGACATCACGAACTTCCTGGTCTATGCCTCGGAGCCGGTAAAGTCCGAGCGGCGGCATCTCGGCATCTACGTGCTGCTGTTCCTGGTTGCGCTGACGTTCATCTTGTATCTCCTGAAGAAGGAGTTCTGGAAGGATGTTCATTGATCGGCCTCGTGGCATGCTCGATGAACCATCCGTGTGGCAATACGCCCTAGAGGAGTTGAAGCGATGGCGACGGTAGGTCGGCGCTCGGTCATGACGCTGTTCTCCGATCCGGAGTGCGCCTTCTCCCATCGCGTCCGGTTCGTGCTGGCGGAGAAGGGCACCTCCGTGGAGTTCGTCCACGTTGCGCAGGGCGAGCAGTTGGAGGAGCTCTACGAGATCAACCCCTATGGGACGGTTCCGACCCTGGTTGACCGCGATTTGGCCCTATACGACACCAAGATCATCAGCGAGTATCTGGATGAGCGTTTCCCGCACCCGCCGCTGATGCCCGTGGACCCGGTATCTCGGGCAAAGGCGCGGTTGGTGGTCTACCGTATAGAGAAGGACTGGTACAGTCATCTGGAAACGCTGCGCTCCGGCAGGGGCGACGTGGATACGGCCGGCAAGGAGCTGACGGAGAGCCTGATCGCCAGCAACGAGGTATTCGCGGGTACGCCTTTGTTCCTCAGTGAGGAGCTGACCATCATGGACTGCGCCCTTGCACCTCTGTTGTGGCGATTGCCGTATTTCGGGATCGACCTGACGGGGGACGCGGACGCCGTCCTTGAATACGCCGATCGAATGTTCGCCCGCGAGTCGTTCCAGGAGAGCCTGAGCGACCGCGAGCGGGCAATGCGGTCGTAGTGAGCCGCGCCGCCGCATTGCCGGCGGGGATCGCCGAGCGGGCGATGCGCGGCCGAAGCAAGTGCTTATGACGTCGAGCCGACCCTACTTGATCCGGGCCCTCTACGAATGGATCGTTGACAACGGTCTGACCCCCTATCTGCTGGTTGACGCCGGCGCCGAAGCCCTCGACGCGCCCACGGAGTATGCCGACGGCGGCAAGCTGGTGCTGAACGTGGCGCCGCGCGCGGTCCGTGATCTGGCCCTGGGCAACGACATCATCGCCTTCAGCGCCCGGTTCGGCGGTGTCTCCCGGGACGTTTCCATTCCCGTACCCGCCGTCATGGCCATCTACGCGCGGGAGAACGGCCAGGGGATGCTGTTCGCGGAGCGCGACGGCGGCGACGAGCCGCCCCCGGGCGGCCCCCAAGGTCAGGGCGAGAAGAAGCCGAGCCTGCGCGTGGTCAAGTAGGGGGCGGCCGGCGGCGCGGTGTTCCCCGGGGTGCCCGACGACGGGAGGTGTCGCGATGATCGAGGTGGTTACCGGCGATATCACAAAGCTGGAAGTCGACGCCATCGTCAACGCCGCCAACCGTTCGCTGCTGGGCGGGGGTGGCGTGGACGGCGCCATCCACAGGGCCGCCGGCCCCGAGCTCAAGGATGCCTGCCGTCCGCTGGGCGGCTGTGAGACGGGCGACGCCAAGATCACGCAGGGGTTCAAGCTGCCCGCCCGCTATGTCATCCACACCGTCGGACCGGTCTGGCACGGCGGCGGCGACGGTGAGTCCGACTTGCTGGCTTCCTGCTACCGCCGCTCGCTGGAGCTGGCCCGCGAGAACGGCGTGAAGACCATTGTTTTTCCTGGTATCAGCACTGGCGCCTACGGTTTTCCCAAGGAACAGGCGGCGGAGATCGCAGTACGCGAGATGCGCCGCGCGGAGGTCGACTTCGACCGCATCATCGCCTGCTGCTTCAGCGAGGACGACGCGGCATTGTACAGGCGGACGCTCGGAGAAATTTAGCCACAGATGAACACAGATAAACACGGATTGCTGAAGTCTGTGAGCTTACCGGTTACAGCCGGGTGCGGCCGTTGCTGATCGTTCCAGCCGACTATCGCCGCGGCGGGGACGTGCCTCCCACTGTCTTTCGGTTCGGCCATGAAGGGTTGCTGCAGTGCTGTGCGCTCGGCGCTCCGCCCTGAAGTCCACGGCCGTTAACCTCCCAGGCTCGGACGTCTTCCGTCGCTTGCGGATATCGCTCCACTAAGCATCCGTGTGCATCTGTGGCTAGGTACCGTCTTCACTTCGGACCGAACAGATACTGGTCGATCAGATCGCACAGGCAGTGGATCACCAGCAGGTGCACTTCCTGGATGCGTGCCGTGACCTGGGCGGGTACGCGGATTTCCACGTCGCCGTCGGCCAGCAGCTCCGCCATTTCGCCGCCGTCGCGGCCGGTGAGTGCCACCACGGTCATGCCGCGTTCGTGGGCGGCCCGTACGGCGGCGATGACGTTCGCCGAGTTGCCGCTGGTGCTGATGGCGAGCAGCACGTCCCCGGCCTGACCCAGGGCCCGGGTCTGCTTGGCGAAGACGTCAGCGTAGGCGTAGTCGTTGGCGATGGAGGTCAGCGTGGAGCTGTCGGTGGTCAGAGCGACAGCCGGCAGTCCAGGGCGTTCCATCTCGAATCGGTTGAGGAGCTCGGAGGAGAAGTGCTGCGCGTCGGCCGCGGAGCCGCCGTTGCCGCAGCTCAGAACCTTGCCTTCCGACTGCAGGCAGCGCGCCATGGCTTCCGCGCCTTCCAGGATCGCTGGCGCCACCTTGTCCATGGCCATCTGCTTGGTGCGGATGCTTTCGTGGAAATGCTGGGTGATTCGCTCGTGTGGTTCCATGACTCCCCGTTCATCGGCTGGTTCGGCCGTCTTCACCGTGCCGCGCCGGTCTCGGCTTCGAAGGCGTCCCGGATCCAGTCCACCCCGCCCTCAGCGTCGATGGAGACGACGTCGAAGCGGCAGGGGCAGTCGGTGCCGTGGTGCTGGCAGAACTGGCTGGCCGCCGCCGTGATCCGCCTCCGCTTGGCGGCGCTGATGCTCTCAGCTCCGTCCCCGTAACGCAAGCTGCTGCGCTGACGGACCTCGACGAACACCAGCGTGGCGCCGTCCTCCATGACGAGGTCGATTTCGCCCCGGCGGGTGCGGTAGTTGGCGGTGCGAAGCTTCAGGCCCTGTCGGCGGAGGAAGCGGGCGGCGCGCCGCTCGGCAGCCACCCCGCGGTGCAGGGAAAACCGACCGCTCACCGGCTGCCGCCGCCGAAAGGTGCGCCGGGCAGGTCCAGGGGCTCGGCGCGCCCGTCCTTGAACTGCGCGGCCTGCAGCAGGCGATGGATCTGCCCGTCCTGTGCGACCCGTATCCTGCCGGTGGCCTCGGGCACGCTCTCCTGCGGGAACTCACGCAGCACGTCGACGATCGGGGCCAGCCGGTAGGCATCGATGCCCAGGGCCAGCAGCCGCGGGAACCGTTGCCGCTCGGAAGGCCAGAGACTGCCGAGTGCCTGCGCCTGGAGGGCGTCGGGCAGCGCGTCCACGTGGCCGAGCAACCAGGGGATCTCCACGAAGCTCAGGCCGTCCATGTCCTGGTCGTCACCGGGCTGCGGATAGCCTGCATAGGCATGGGACGTGGCATAGACGGGCACGCCGATGCCGTGGTGGAAACGTATCTGCGGGCGGATCAGCCGCGCCTGCTCCGGATAGGCGGCGAAGAAGACCGAGTCCATGTCATGGCGTCGGCGCGGCTGGAATTCCATGTGCGCATGCAGCGCCCGCCGCAGCCTGTGGTAGCGGTCGCGGCTGGCGTCAAGGTTGAACAGACCCGTGATGGCGTCGCCGAAGTCGCTGGCGTCGGGACGGTAATAGGCCTGATCCAGTACCTGGTGGCCGGCGGCCTCGAATGCCTGCCGGAAAGCCCCGGCGATGCGGTCGCCCCAGTCGGTGTTCGGCACCAGCACGACAGCCTTGTCGCGGCCCTGGGCCGCCATCAGGTCGGCCGCCGCCCTGGCGTCGTCCTCGGGCGCCAGTCCGAACTGATAGAACCGGTCAGTGGGAAAATCGGCGCTGGCCACCGTGTTGAGCGCCAGCACGGGGACCGGGAACGTATCCCAGACGCTCAGTGCCTCGAGGGACTGTTTGGTGAGCGGTCCGACGACAAAGTCCACGCCGGCCTCGACGGCGTCCCGGTAAGCGCTGACCACGTCCATCCCCTTGTCGCCGACGTCGAATACCCGGATCCGCGGGCGCTCGCCGTGGTCTTCGAAATAGGCGGTCATGAACCCATGCTTGATGGCCTGGCCGATGCCGGCAAGACGCCCCGACAGGGGCAGCATGAGCGCAATCTCCCGTGGCGGCTGCAGCCGCTCCCGGTAGTCGGCCAGGAGCCGGGAGACGTAGTCCCGTGCCGGGTGGTCGGGGTAGCGCTGCAGCCACTCCTGCACCTGGCTGTCCAGCTTGTTCAGGTCCAGGCGGTACTGATGGAAGATGTAGGCCAGCTCGAGCCAGGCTCCGAAGCGCGTGGGAGCCGGCGGCATCAGGGCGGATATCCGCTCTGCCGGAGCCCGGGTCAGGTCGTGCCACAGCGCGTCGCGGTTGGCCTTCACCGCCTCCGGCTCGGTCAGGCGCTCGCTCAGCGTATCGCGGAGTCGGGCCGACTCCAGATAGTCCTCGAGGTCTTCCAGGCTCTGTGCCTTGAGCTTGAGCCAGCGCCGCTCCAGGGGCGGCTCCAGATCGGGCGGCACCTCCCGCAGCCGCGCCAGGGCCAGTGACGGCGTATCCGAAAGCAGATCGATCTGCGCGCGGGTCAGGGTAAGCCGATAACGCAGCGGCGGCGACACGGCGGCTACGTCCGCCATGCTGGCGAGGCGCCTCGCCATGTCGGCATTTCCCAGCTGCGCGTAGATATCGGCGGCGCGAATCCGCCATTCGTCGCGCTGCGGAGAGGGCGCCTTCTTGGCGGCTTCCTCGTAGAGGGCCGCGGCTTCCAGGGGGCGTTCCTGCAGCAGCGCCTGCTGCGCCTGCTCGGCCATTGCGGTGCCGGCTGGCGGCTGGGCTTCACGTTGCGGAGCCGGCGGCGGGGCGGCGCAGCCGGCGAGCAGCAGAGCGCCGATCAGTGCGGCGGAGAGCGCAGCCCGGTATGCTCCTGAACGTATCATGCTGGGAAACGTCGCGTGGTCGGTTGGCGGGGGTCCATGCAGGGTGTCATCCGTGCGTTGCAGTACACTGACTGCGCCCGGGTCATCCGCGACCGCGCGCCTCTTTGCACGACCGCACGACCCAAGGACGCAAAGAGGCTCAAGTATCTGCATTTGCCGCAGAACCTGTCAATTGCCATCCTCCCATGAGGTGTCGGCGGGGCAACGCTTGACAACTCTTCCGGGCGGCAGTGCGGGGCCTGCAGCCGCTATTGAGCTCGCTTGAAGCGGTCCGCACGGGGGCGGTGCTCGTCCGCGTCGCTGAGATGCCGCGCAGCACCCCCGCCACCCGGCGTTACATCCCGGAAGGACAACGACCATGACCGCAACGCTCTATATCGTCGCCACGCCGATCGGCAACCTGGAAGACATGACACACCGTGCGGTGCGTGTGCTCGGCGAGGTGGACCGGATCGCCGTGGAGGACACCCGCCACGCCCGCAAGCTGCTCGCCCACTACGGTATCGAGCGGCCACTGCTGAGCCTCCACGAACACAACGAGGAGCAGCGGGTGGATACCCTTCTCGCGCAGGTCGAGGCGGGGGGTTCCGTGGCGCTGATCAGCGATGCCGGCACGCCTCTGATCAGCGATCCCGGCTACCGGCTGGTCCGGGAGGCGCGGCGGCGGGGGCTGAACGTCTCGCCGATACCCGGGCCGAGCAGCATCGCGGCGGCTCTTTCCGTGGCTGGCCTGCCGACGGACCGGTTCGTCTTCGAGGGTTTCCTCCCGGCCAAGCCCGCGGCGCGCCGGAAGCGTCTCGAGGTACTCCGGGACGAGCCGCGTACTCTGGTGGTGCTGGAATCGAGCCACCGCATCCTCGCGGCCCTGTCCGACCTGGTAAGCGTCCTGGGCGGTGAGCGGGAAGCGGCGCTGGCCCGGGAACTGACCAAGCGCTACGAGACGGTGCGCATGGCCGATCTGGCCGCGCTGCAGGCATGGCTGGAGGCGGAACCGGACCAGTGCCGCGGTGAGTTCGTGCTGGTGGTCGGCGGCGCCCCCGAGCCCTTACCCGATGACGACGCCGAGGCCGAGACTGACCGGATTCTGGCTACGCTGGTAGCGGAGCTTCCCGTCAAGCAGGCCGCAGTTCTGGCATCCCGACTCACCGGCTACCCGCGCAACGCGCTGTACCAGCGGGCGCTGGAGCTGGCGAAGGGCGGGGGCGGGTAGAAGCCTTTGGGGCCGCCGATGGACATCGATGTTTAAGGAATCGCGGCGGGGTCGCCGCTCCCACGGGGGCTCTGACACGGGTTGGCGAAGCCCGCGTGGGAGCGGCGACCCCGCCGCGAATACTTCAGTGTTTCCTTAAACCTCACTCCCTGGCCACAATCTGTTAAAGTTCATCCCGGAAGCCGGCCGGACAGCCGCTGTACGCTGCTGCGCATGGAGGAAAGTCCGGGCTCCACAGGGCAGGGTGCCAGGTAACGCCTGGGGGGCGCGAGCCCACGGAAAGTGCCACAGAAAACATACCGCCGATGGTCCTCCTAGCGGGGACACAGGTAAGGGTGAAATGGTGCGGTAAGAGCGCACCGCGCGGGTGGCAACACGCCGCGGCACGGTAAACCCCACCCGGAGCAAGACCAAATAGGGGGGCGATGGCGTGGCCCGCGCTGCTCCCGGGTAGGTCGCTAGAGAGACACGGTGACGTGTCTCCCAGAGGAATGGCTGTCCCCGACAGAACCCGGCTTACAGGCCGGCTTCCCCCGGATCGCCAGCCGGCCGCGCGTCCCCGCTCGGGGCGTTGCGGCCGGCTTCTCTTTTCCGGAGCCTCCGTTGGCGCGTCCGCTTACTCTCCTTTCTCAGCTAACTCCCTTAACGCCGTGATTTAAAACCGAAATCATTTCCGCGCCTGGCGTCGCTGCCCGACGACAGGAGAAGTGCGGCTTAAGTTCTTGTTGTGCCTCAAAGAATCGTCGCCGATTTACTTGACAGTGGGAAGACCGGGTCCCTATAGTGTCGTGAAGTGGTACAAAGTGGTAAGAAATGGAGTAATGGGGGGAGTGCTGGCGCAGCCGCAGCTCCCCGGGCGCAAAGGGGGAATGGGTGTTTCGAGGTGTCACCCACATCAATCTGGACGCGAAGGGCCGTATGGCCTTCCCCAGCCGTTACCGCGACAAGCTCGTTTCTTACTGCGACGGGCATGTGGTGGTGACGGTTGATCGTGACCATTGCTTGTTGGTGTACCCATTGCCCGACTGGGAGGTCATCGAGCAGAAGCTGATTCGTCTGCCCAGCCTCAATCGCCAGGCCCGGCGTCTGCAGCGACTGCTCATCGGGCACGCCACGGAATGCCAGCTGGATGGCAACGGGCGCATTCTCCTGCCGCCGCCGTTGAGGGATTTCGCCGGTCTGAACAAGAAGACGGTCCTGATCGGACAGGGGAACAAATTCGAGCTCTGGGACGAGGAAACGTGGGCGAAGAATCGAGATGCATGGTTGGCCGAGGCGGCGGAAGAGGACGGCGAGCTCTCCTCCGAGCTCGAATCCCTCTCTCTGTGACCGCCATGTCCGACCCCGCGCACACCCCGGTCCTACTCCAGGAGGCCGTGGAAATGCTTGAGGTGCGTTCGGACGGCTGTTACGTGGACGGCACCTACGGGCGCGGCGGCCACGCGTGGGCGGTGCTGCAGCGGCTTGGACCGGACGGGCGGCTGCTGGTCATGGACCGGGACGCCGAGGCGGTTGCCCACGCCCGATTGCAGCTGGGCGGCGACGGCCGGTGCACGGTCCGCCGCGGCTCGTTCGCCGAGCTGCGCGCGGTGGGCTGGGCCGGCGCCGACGGCATCCTGCTGGATCTCGGGGTCTCGTCGCCCCAGCTCGAGTCGGCTGAGCGCGGATTCAGCTTCCGTCACGACGGACCTCTGGACATGCGCATGGACACCGAGTCCGGCCTGAGCGCCGCCGGTTACCTGGCCCGGGTCGGCGAGCGGGAGCTGGCGGACGTGATCCGCCGCTACGGCGAGGAGCGCTACGCCAGACGCATCGCCCGGGCCATCGTCGAAGCCCGGGACAACGGCGTGCTGCCGGTGACCACCCGTGCCCTGGCGGCGCTGGTGGCCCGCGCGGTGCCCAGCCGGGAGCAGGGCAAGGATCCCGCCACCCGGACGTTTCAGGCGCTGCGGATTTGCATCAACGGCGAGTTGGAGGCGCTCGAGCGGTTTCTTGCCCACGCCTGCGATCTGCTCAGCCCCGGGGGGCGACTGGTGATCATCAGCTTCCATTCACTGGAAGATCGGCTGGTCAAGCGCTTCATGCGCGACAACGCCCGCGTCGGCGATCTGCCGCCCGGCGTACCGGTGGTGCCCGAGCACCTGCGTCCCAGACTGAAGATCGTCGGCAAGGCGGTGCGGCCCGGGGCCGACGAGGTGGCTCACAACCCCCGGGCCCGCAGCGCGGTGATGCGGGTGGCGGAGCGACTGCCATGAAGTCCCGTCTCATCGTGCTCATGGCACTGACAGCGGCCGTGGTGCTAAGCGCCACGGCCGTCGTGTACTCGACGCATCGAACGCGGGCGCTGTTCGCCGAGCTGCAGTCGCTGAACAAGGCCCGAGACCGGCTCAACGTGGAGTGGGAACGCCTTCAGCTCGAGCAGGGGGCCTGGACGACCCAGGGCCGCATCGAGCGGCTGGCCCGCGAGCGGCTGGACATGCGCCAGCCGTCGCCGGCGAACGTGGTGATGCTCTATCGCAGCAAGGGCCCGCAATTGGATATCCACTGGAAGCGTCCGCCGGAGCGTCTGGAGGAGGCGGCCCAATGAACGCCCGCACCCGTCAGGCCCAGCATCCGCGCCTGCCGCGATGGCGCGCGGCCGTGGTGCTCGCCGCCTTCGGCCTGCTCGCCGCGGCGTGTGCGTACCGTGCGGTCTACCTGCAGGTGACCCACCGGCAGTTCCTGGAGCAGCAGGGTTCCGCCAGGCACCTGAGAGTGGTGGACATCCCCGCTCACCGGGGACGCATCATGGACCGCCACGGCGAGCCGCTGGCCATCAGCGCACCCGTGGACTCCGTGTGGGCGAATCCCGGGGAGCTGCTCAAGGCCAAGGACCGCGTCAGTGAGCTGGCGAAGAAGCTGGATCTGAACGCCGGGCACCTCCTTCGCTATCTGCGGGAGCGAAAGAACCGCGAATTTGTCTACATCAAACGTCAGATCAATCCGGACCTGGCCGACGCGGTGAAGGCACTCGATCTGCCCGGCGTCGCCATGCAACGCGAATACCGGCGCTTCTATCCGGCCGGTGAGGTCGCCGCTCACGTGCTCGGATTCACCGATATCGACGACAAGGGCCTGGAAGGCGTGGAGCTGGCCTTCGACGACTGGCTCAGTGGGAGCGCCGGCGCCAAGCGCGTCATCAAGGACCGGCTCGGCCGCGAGATCAAGGACGTGGAGCAAATCCGCGAGCCGCAACCGGGCAAGAACCTGACCCTGAGCATCGACCTGCGGCTCCAGTATCTCGCCTACCGCGAGCTCAAGGCGGCGGTGAAGGCCGACCACGCCAAGTCGGGCTCGGTCGTGATGCTCGATCCGCGTACCGGCGAGGTGCTGGCCATGGCCAATCAGCCGGCGTACAACCCCAACGACCGCAGCGATTTCAGCGAGAGCGAATATCGCAACCGCGCGGTGACCGACGTGTTCGAGCCGGGCTCCACCATGAAGCCGTTCACCGTCGCCGCCGCCATGGAGCACGGTCCCTACACGCCCCAAACGCCCATCAATACGACGCCGGGCGTGTTGCGCGTCGGCAACGACACCATCCATGACTCGATGAACTTCGGCCATCTCGACGTGGCCGGGGTGCTGCGCAAGTCCAGCAACGTGGGCGCTGCCAAGATCGCACTCAGCCTGGACCGGGGCGTGCTCTGGAAGCAGCTGCGCCGGGTGGGTTTCGGCGCGGTGACCGGCGCCGGATTTCCGGGCGAGTCCGCCGGAAGGCTGCCCGACGTGCCGCCGCGCAACGACATCGAGCGCGCCACCCTGGCCTTTGGCTACGGCATATCGGCCACGCCGCTGCAGATCGCGTCCGCCTATACGGCCCTCGCCAATGACGGCGTCAAAGAGCCGGTAACCTTTCTCAAGCGCGACAAGGTACCGCCCGGCAATCGGGTGATCCAGGGTGAGACGGCCCGCAAGGTCCGCCACATGCTGGAGGCCGTGGTCTCGGACGAGGGTACGGCCCCAGCCGCCGACGTGCCCGGTTACCGCGTGGCCGGCAAGACGGGCACGGTGATGAAGGCCGTGGCCGGCGGCTACTCCGACAAGCGCCATACGGCGCTGTTTGCGGGCATGGCGCCGGCGACGAAGCCGCGGCTGGTCACCGTGGTGGTGATCGACGAGCCTCAGGGGCCCCACTACTACGGCGGGCAGGTGGCGGCGCCGGTGTTCGCCAAGATTATGGAGGGTGCCCTGCGGATGCTGAACGTCCCGCCCGACGACGCCGTGCCCGACGAGCCGATGGTCGCCCAGCGCGGAGGCGGACTATGATGCCGGCGCTGCGGACAAGCGGTGACGGCGTGCGTGTGTCCAGCCTGCTGCAGCCGTGGGCGGCCGTGGGCGATGGTGCGGAACGGGAGGTGGACCACATCACCCTGGATAGCCGCGAGGTGCGACCCGGGGCGCTTTTCCTGGCGGTCCGCGGCGGCCGCAGCCACGGACTCCGGTTCGCGGCCCAGGCGCTGAGCGCCGGCGCCGCCGCCATTGCCTGGGATGATGCGGAGGAAGACGTGAGCGGCCCGGCGGCGGAGCTCTGCCGGAGCGCCGGTGTGCCCATGATCCGCGTTACTGGCCTGGGCCGGATCGCCGGCCAGGTGGCCGGCCGCTTCTACGGCGAGCCGAGCGCGCATCTCCCGGTGGTAGGGGTTACCGGTACCGACGGCAAGACCTCGGTGAGCCAGTTCATCGCTCAGGCGTTGAACACCCCGCGGCGCCCATGCGGCATCATCGGCACCCTCGGTTACGGCATGCTCGACGCCCTGGTGCCGGGCGGGCATACGACGCCGGACGCTGTCCGGGTCCAGCGGCTGCTTTCGGACCTGTGGCATGCGGGCGCGGAGGCGGTGACCATGGAGGTCTCGTCCCATGCCCTGGATCAGGGCCGTGTGAGCGGCGTGCGCTTCGCCTGCGCCGTGCTCACCAACCTCAGCCGCGATCATCTCGACTATCACGGCAGCGAGGCGGCCTACGCGGAGGCCAAGGCCCGGCTGTTCAGGACGCCGGACCTCGGCGCGGCCGTGCTCAATGCCGACGACGCTTTCGGCGTGCGGCTGGCAGCGGAAATCCCGGACGCGGTGCGATGCTTGCGTTACAGCCTGGAGGGCGATCCCCGCGCGGAGATCTTCGCCGAAGGCGTGGAACAGACACCCGACGGACTGCGCATCCGCTTTCGGGTCGCCGGCGACACCCTCGACCTGACGGTGCCTCTGCTGGGGCGGTTCAATGCGGCCAACGTGCTGGCGACGGCCAGTGCGCTGCTGGCGCTGGACCAACCGCCGGCAGACCTCCGGGCCGCTTTGTCGCGGCTGCGGCCGGTGCCCGGCCGCATGGAGCGCTTCGGCGGCGGCCCGCGGCCGCAGGTCGTAGTGGACTACGCACACACGCCGGCCGCCCTGGAGGCAGCGCTGACGGCGGTGGCGGCTCACTTCCCGGGCCGCATCTGGTGCGTGTTCGGCTGCGGCGGCGACCGGGATGCCGGCAAGCGGCCGCTGATGGGGGCGGTGGCGGCGCGCCACGCCCATCGTGTCGTGCTCACGGATGACAACCCGCGCGGCGAGGATGCGGACGCCATTATCACCGCGATCCGTGCCGGCATGCCGAACGACGCGGCGGTCGCCGTGGTCCGCAACCGGGCTGCGGCCATCGGCCGGGCACTGCGCGAAGCCGGCCCCGGCGACGCGGTACTGGTGGCTGGCAAGGGCCACGAGGACTACCAGATCGTAGGCGGCGAGCGCCGGACTTTCAGTGACCGGGTCACGGTGGAAGCCCTGCTGGGAGGGGGTGCCCGATGCAGGCCATGAGCGTGCTGGACCTGGCGGCATGCGTCGGCGGCGAGGTCGTCGGAGACGGCACCGCGCGATTCGACTCAGTGGGCATCGACACGCGCCGCATCGGTGCCGGCGCCCTGTTCGTCGCCCTGCGTGGATCCCGAGTCGACGGTCACGACTTTCTGGGCCAGGCCGCCGCCGCGGGCGCGGCTGGGGCGCTGGTGGAGCGCGCGGCGAGCTCGCCGCTGCCCCAGGTGAGGGTGACGGACGCGCGCGAGGCGCTGTGGGCGCTGGCCGCCCGGGTGCGGGCGGCCGCCGCGGCGGGTGTCGTTGGTCTGACGGGGAGCAACGGCAAGACCACGGTGAAGGAGATGCTGGCAAGCATCCTGGGTCGCCTGGCGCCGACGCTGTGGACCGAGGGCAATCTGAACAACGAGCTGGGCGTGCCGCTGACACTGTGCCGCCTCAATCCCGAGCACCGCTATGCAGTCATCGAGATGGGTGCCAACCATCCCGGCGAGATCGCCCGTCTTGCGGCCTTGGCACGGCCCCATGTGGGGCTGGTGAATAACGCCGGCGCCGCGCATCTGGAGGGGTTCGGCAGCCTGCAGGGCGTCGCCGAGGCCAAGGGCGAGCTCTATACCGCCCTGGCTGAAGACGGTGTGGCGGTGGTCAATGTCGACGACCGCTTTGCCGGCTACTGGCTGGGTCTGGCGGCGCCGCGCCGGTGCTTGAGCTTCAGTCTGCAAGGGCCGGGCGATGTGTGGGCCGAAGATGCGGCGCCCGACAATCGGTTTCTGCTGCGGGTGGCCGATGACAGCCACTGGGTGCGCCTGCCGCTGCCGGGGCGGCACAACGTGATGAATGCGCTGGCCGCCGCCGCCGCGGCGACCGCGCTGGGCATCGGCGTGGCCGACATCGCCGCCGGCCTGGAAACGGTGCAGCCGGTGGCCGGGCGGCTGAGCTGGCGGGTGGGCCGCGCCGGGCTGCGCGTCCTCGACGATACCTACAACGCCAACCCGGGCTCGCTGGCCGCGGCCGTCGAGGTGCTCAGCGCCGTCCCGGGGCCCCGCTGGGTGGTGCTCGGCGATATGGCCGAGCTCGGCGGCGGGTCCGAGGTAATGCATCGGGAGGCCGGGCGGCAGCTGCGCCAGGCCGGCGTGGACCGGCTGTTTGCCTGCGGCCCCCATGCCGCGGCCTCGGTTGAAGCCTTCGGGTCGGGCGGGCAGGCGTTCGCCGGGCGGGACGAGCTGATCGCGGCCCTGGAAGGCGCCGTTTGCGGAGAGGAGGCGATCCTGGTCAAGGGATCCCGCTCCATGGCGATGGAACGCGTCGTGGCCGCACTTCAGGCCGGCCAAGGCTCAGCCGTGGGGAGAATGCACTGACTCATGCTTTTGTACGTCGCCAATTTCCTGAAGGAGTTCTACGGCGGGTTCAACGTCTTCCAGTACCTGACGTTCCGCGCCATCCTCGGGACTCTGACGGCACTGGTGATCTCCTTCATGGTTGGGCCGGCGCTGATCCGCCGCCTGGTGGCGCACCAGATCGGCCAGCATATCCGCGAGGACGGACCGGAAAGCCACTTGTCCAAGGCCGGCACGCCCACCATGGGCGGCTCCATGATCCTGGTGAGCATCGCCCTGTCCACGCTGCTGTGGTCCGATCTGACCAACCGCCACGTGTGGATCGTGCTGGGCGTTACTCTGGCCTTCGGCCTGATCGGCGGCGTCGACGACTATCTCAAGCTCACCCTGGGTAACAGCAAGGGGCTGTCGGCCCGGAACAAGTATTTCTGGCAGTCCGTGGTCGGCATCACGGCGGCGGTGGTGCTGTTCTCCTCCGCCGAAGTACCCGCGGAGACGGCACTGATCGTGCCGTTCTTCAAATCCGTGGTGATTCCGCTGGGCTGGGCCTTCATTCCCCTGTGCTACTTCGTCATCGTCGGTTCTTCCAACGCGGTGAACCTGACCGACGGTCTGGACGGGCTGGCGATCATGCCCACGGTGCTGGTCGGGGGGGCGCTGGCGGTCTTCGCCTACGCCAGCGGCCACGCCAACTTCGCCGAGTACCTGGGTATACCGCACATCCCGGGCGTCGGCGAGGTCGTGGTGTTCTGCGCCGCGCTGGTCGGCGCGGGCCTTGGCTTTCTCTGGTTCAACACCTACCCGGCCCAGGTGTTCATGGGCGACGTGGGTGCCCTGGCGCTGGGCGCCGCGCTCGGAGTGCTGGCGGTGGTGGTGCGCCAGGAGCTGGTGCTGGTGATCATGGGCGGCGTATTCGTGGTGGAGACGGTGTCGGTGATGCTGCAGGTGGCGTCGTTCAAGCTCACTGGCCGACGGATCTTCCGCATGGCGCCACTGCATCACCATTTCGAGCTCAAGGGATGGCCCGAACCCCGGGTCATCGTCCGTTTCTGGATCATTACCGTCATCCTGGTCCTGGTGGGCCTGGCGACGCTGAAGCTGCGCTGAGGATGGAGGCGCCGGCGGTCATGAAGGCACAGGCACACACCGTAGTCGTCGGGCTCGGTACCACCGGCCTGGCCTGTGCGCGTTTTCTCGCCGCGCGCGGCGAGGCGTTTACGGTAGCCGACACGCGGGACGCGCCGCCGCAGCTGGAAACGCTGCGGTCTGAATGTCCCGACGCGGAGGTGGTCACGGGCGGACTGCCGGAGTCACTGCTTGCCGGCGCCCGGGAGATCCTGCTCAGTCCAGGCGTGCCGCTGACGCAGCCGGCGGTACGAGCGGCCGTCGAGCTGGGCGTGCCGGTCATCAGCGAGATCGAGCTGTTCTGCCGTCACGCCCGGGCGCCGATCGCCGCCGTTACCGGCTCCAACGGCAAGAGCACGGTCACCACCCTGGTCGGGCGCATGGCGAGCGCCGCGGGCCGACGGACGGCTGTCGGCGGCAACCTGGGCCGGCCGGCGCTTGCGCTGCTGGACGACCATGACGTGGACCTCTACGTGCTGGAGCTCTCCAGCTTCCAGCTGGAGACCACCCACAGCCTGAGGGCGAAGGCCGCCGTGGTGCTGAACGTCAGCGCCGATCACATGGACCGTTACCCGAGCCTGGCTGCCTATGCGCGGGCCAAGGGTGTGATCTATCACGGTGCCGAGACGGCGGTGGTGAACCGGGCCGACCCGGCGGCGGCCGGCCTGGTGGACGGGACGCAGCTGCGAGCGGTGAGCTTCGGTCTGGACACGCCCACGCGGGCCGGGGATTTCGGTCTCCTGAATGACGATACGGGCCGTACCTGGCTGGTGCAGGGGGCGCGGCGCCTGCTGGAGGCCGCCGAGCTCAAGGTGGTGGGGCGGCACAACCAGGCCAACGTGCTCGCGGCCCTGGCGGTGGGTGAGGCCATGGGACTGCCCGAGGCGGCGATGCTGGACGCGGCCGCGGCGTTTCCGGGGCTGCCGCACCGTACGGAATGGGTGCTGCGCCACGACGGCGTGGACTACATCAACGATTCCAAGGGCACCAACGTTGGTGCCGCGATGGCCGCCATCGAGGGACTCGGCGGCCCATTGGTGCTGATAGCCGGAGGTCAGGGCAAGGGGGCCGACTTCGCCCCGCTGGGCGCGGCCCTGGCGGGCAAGGCTCGGGCGGTCGTCCTGATCGGTGTCGATGGCGCGGCGATCGCCGCCGCCATCGGCGGCCGCGTCCCCGTCTACCGGGAGCCGGACCTGGAGGCCGCGGTGGCCCGGGCCGCTGCCGTGGCGGTGCCCGGCGATCAGGTGCTGCTGTCGCCGGCCTGCGCCAGCTTCGACATGTTCTCCGGTTTCGAGGCGCGGGGCGAGGCGTTCAAGCGGGCCGTCCGGGGGGTGGCCCATGGCTGACTACGTGCTCTACGACGACACGGCCACGCGCCGCCGCGCACCGGCGCTGCTGCCCCATCTGGACTACCCGCTCCTGACGGCAATCGCTGTCATCGCCCTGCTCGGGCTGGTCATGGTCGGATCGGCATCCGTGTCCTACGCGGCCAAGGAAACCGGCGAAGCGCTCTATTACCTGGAGCGGCAGTCGATCTTCGCGCTGCTGGGCCTGACCGCCGCGGTGGTAACGCTGCATATTCCGCTGCGCCACTGGCAGGGCAGCGGCACCCTGCTGCTCGGCTTCGCCTATTTCCTGCTCGTGGTGGTGCTGTTTCCGGGCGTGGGCAGGCAGGTCAACGGCAGCATTCGCTGGATCTCACTGGGGCCCGCCAACTTGCAGGTCTCCGAGGTGGCCAAGCTGTTCGTGGTGGTCTATCTCGCCGGCTATCTGGTCCGGCGCGGTGACGCCGTGCGCGCCAGCAACACCGGCTTCCTGATACCGGTGGGATTGCTGTCCGTGGCCGCGGGGCTGATGCTCCTGGAGCCGGATTTCGGGACCGCGGCCGTGCTGATGAGCACGGCCATGGGCATGCTGTTCATCGCGGGCGTCCCGCTGCGCCGTTTCCTGCTGCTGGTGATAGCGGCGGGTTCCGCGGCGGCCCTGCTGATCGTTACGGAGCCCTACCGCTGGGAGCGGTTCATCACCTTCATGAACCCCTGGGCAGATCCCTTCGATTCCGGTTTCCAGCTCACCCAGTCGCTGATCGCCATCGGCCGCGGCGGGCTGACCGGCGTCGGGCTCGGCGAAAGCGTTCAGAAGCTGTTCTATCTGCCCGAGGCCCACACCGACTTCCTGTTCGCGGTGCTCGCCGAGGAGCTGGGCCTGATCGGCGTGATGACGGTGATCGGCCTCTACGTCTTCCTGGTCTGGCGCATCTTCTCCATAGCTGCCGCATCGCTGCGGGCGGAGCGGCCGTTCGGGGCGTTCGTGGCTTATGGTGTCGCGCTCTGGCTGGGGCTTCAGGCCTTCGTGAATCTGGGTGTGAACATGGGCCTGCTGCCCACCAAAGGGCTGACCCTGCCGCTGATGAGCTATGGCGGCAGCAGCCTGGTGGTCACGGCGGTGGCCCTGGCGCTGGTGGTGCGGGTGGACCACGAGCTGCGCGTCATCGGGCTGGCGGCGGCACCGCGAGAGGCACGGCTATGACCGCGGCGGCACTCCAGGGACCCGTGATGATCATGGCCGGCGGCACCGGGGGTCACGTGTTCCCCGCCCTGGCGGTGGCCGACGAGCTGCGCCGCCGTGGGGTGGAAGTGGTATGGCTCGGCACACGGCGGGGCCTGGAGTCGCGTGTGGTGCCCGACGCCGGCATCCCTCTTGAATGGCTCAGGGTGAGCGGGCTGCGCGGCCGGGGCCTCGGCGGCTGGCTCCGGGCGCCGGCGGTCCTGCTGGTGGCGGTGAGCCATGCCGTGCGGCTGCTGCGTCGATACCGGCCGCGGGCGGTGCTCGGCATGGGCGGCTACGTGGCGGGGCCCGGCGCGGTGGCGGCCTGGCTGCTGCGCCGCCCGCTCCTCATTCACGAGCAGAACGCCATTGCGGGCATGACCAACCGCTTTCTGGCCCGGCTGGCGGGTCGCGTGATGATCGGTTTCGACGGCGCATTTCCGGCCAGCGGCAAGGTCGTGTTCACGGGCAATCCGGTGCGCCGGGAAGTGACCGGCGTGCCTGAGCCGGGGCAGCGGCTGGCGGGCCGGAAGGGGCCGGTGCGGCTGCTGGTGGTGGGCGGCAGCCTGGGGGCGCTGGCCCTCAACCAGCAGGTTCCGGCGGCGTTGGCACGCATGCCCGCGGATCAGCGCCCCGAGGTGCTCCACCAGTCCGGGGAGCGGACGATCGAAACGGCGCGCGAAGCCTACGAGCAGGGCGGCGTCGAGGCGCGGGTCGTCGCGTTCATCGAGGACATGACCGCAGCCTACGGCTGGGCGGACCTGGTGGTCTGCCGGGCCGGCGCCCTCACCGTGGCGGAGCTGGCGGCGGTGGGCGTGGCATCCGTGCTGGTGCCGTTCCCCCACGCGGTGGACGACCATCAGACGGCCAACGCCCGCTATCTGGCCGACGCTGGGGCCGCCGTGCTGATCCAGCAGCGCGATCTGACGCCCGAGCGCCTGGCGCGGGAGCTGGAGGTACTGGTGGGCGATCGGCCGCGGCTGCTGGCCATGGCCGAGCGCGCCCGCGCGCTGGGTCGCCCGGACGCCGCTCGGCGGGTGGCGGATCTCTGTCTGGAGGCGGCGTGATGGCCCGGAACCGGCAACCATTCGATCCCACCGACCCGCGTGCCATGGGCCGCGTACGCCAGGTCCACTTCGTGGGTATCGGCGGCTCGGGCATGGGCGGCATCGCCGAGGTGATGATCAGCCTCGGCTATACCGTGACCGGCTCCGACCTGAAGGCCAACCCGGTGACGGAGCGCTTGGCCGGGCTGGGTGCCCGCATCGCCATCGGCCACGACGCGGACAATGTGGCCGAGGCCGACGCCGTAGTGGTTTCCAGCGCCGTGACCGAGGACAACCCGGAAGTGCGGGCGGCGCGACAGCGGCGGGTGCCGGTGGTGCCTCGCGCGGAGATGCTTGCCGAGCTGATGCGCTTTCGATACGGCATCGCGGTGGCAGGCACCCACGGCAAGACCACCACCACGAGCCTGATCGCCAGCGTGCTTGCCGAAGGCGGCGCGGACCCGACCTTCATTATCGGCGGCCGGCTCAACAGCGTGGCCAGCAATGCCCGGCTGGGGGAAGGCCGCTACCTGGTGGCTGAGGCGGACGAGAGCGACGCATCGTTCCTGCACTTGAAGCCCATGCTGGCGGTGGTGACCAATATCGACGCCGACCACCTGGGCACCTACGGCGGCGACTTTCGCCGGCTGCGCGCCACGTTCCTGGAGTTCCTCCATCAGCTGCCGTTCTACGGGCTGGCGGTGCTCTGCGCGGATGACCCGCAGCTGATGGCGCTGGCCCCGGACGTGACCCGGCCCGTCCGCACTTACGGCTTCGCCGAAGAGGCGGACGTGCGCGCCACTGACGTGGCGCAGTCGGGGCTGCGAACCCGCTTCACGGTCAACGCGCCGGAGCACGAGCCGTTTGAGGTGGAGCTGAACATGCCGGGGCGGCACAACGTCCAGAATGCCCTGGCCACTCTGGCCGTGGCCCTGGAAATGGGTCTGGACGCGGCCGTCATGCAGCGCGCGCTGTCCACGTTCCAGGGTATCGGCCGCCGGTTCCAGGTCTACGGGGATCTGGAACTCGACGGAGCCACTGTCACCCTGGTGGACGATTACGGCCATCATCCGCGCGAGGTGGCGGCCACCATCGCCGCGGTGCACGAGGGCTGGCCCGGACGGCGGCTGCTGGTGGTGTTTCAGCCGCATCGCTACACCCGTACCCGGGACCTGTTCGATGATTTCGTGCGAGTGCTCTCCGACGCCGACGCCCTGGTGGTGAGCGAGGTCTATCCTGCCGGAGAGCCGGCCATCCCCGGCGCCGACGGCCGTGCGCTGTGCACCGCCCTGCGGGCGCGAGGGCAGGTGAACCCGGTGTTCGCTCCGGGGCTGGATGAGCTGCTGGACGTGCTGCCCGGGGTCGTCGAGGACGGTGACCTGGTGGTAACGCTCGGGGCCGGCAGCATCGGCACGCTGCCGGGGTTGCTGCGTGCACGCTACGGCGGGGAGGACGGGGCATGATCGCGGAGTCCGCCACGCTGAGGGGCGATCTCCGGAGCGACGAGCCGCTTGCCCCCTATACCTCGTGGCGGGTCGGCGGTCCGGCGGACCGCTATTACCGCCCGGCGGACCTGGCCGACCTCGCGGCTTTCCTGGGGCAGCTGGATCCGGCGGTCCCGCTGCTGTGGCTCGGCCTGGGCAGCAATCTCCTGGTACGCGACGGCGGCTTCCGGGGAGTGGTCGTCCATACCCACGGGCGCCTGAACGTGCTGGAGCGGCTGGATGAGTCCCGGATCCGGGCCGAGAGCGGCGTTCCCTGCGCCAAGGTGGCCCGCTTCGCGGGTCGTCACGGTCTGGCCGGTGCCGAGTTCCTGGCCGGTATCCCCGGCACCATGGGGGGCGCCCTGGCCATGAACGCGGGCGCCTTCGGCGGCGAGACCTGGGAACGGGTGGTCGCGGTGAAGACCATCGATCGCCGCGGCAGCATCCGCCGGCGCCCACGGGGCGATTTCGAGATCGGCTATCGCCACGTACGGATGCCGGAAGGCGAGTGGTTCGTGGCCGCGGAGCTGGCGCTGGAGGCGGGCGGCGACGCCGAGCGGCTCACCCGCGGTGTCCGCGACCTGTTGGCCCGGCGCGGCGCCAGCCAGCCCACCGGCGTGCCCAGCTGCGGCTCGGTCTTCCGGAACCCGGAAGGCGACTTCGCCGCCCGGCTCATCGACGCGGCCGGCCTCAAGGGGCTGTGCATCGGCGGCGCCTGCGTCTCGGAGAAGCACGCCAACTTCATTCTCAATACGGGCGGGGCCACCGCGCGCGACATCGAGCAGCTCATCGACACCGTCCGCCGCCGGGTCCGGGAGGCCCACGATGTGGAGCTGGTGCCGGAGGTGCACATCGTCGGAGAGCCGACATGAACGAGTTCAGCGTCACAGCCGAGGAGCTCCGGGCCATGGGCCGGATCGCCGTGCTGCTGGGCGGCGACTCCGCGGAGCGGGAGATATCGCTGAAGAGCGGCAACGCCGTGCTGCAGGCCCTGCACAGTCTCGGCGCCGACGCGCTTGCCTACGATCCCAGCGAGCGCGGCCTCAGCGGTCTGCCGGACTTCGACCGGGCATTCATCGCCCTGCATGGGCGCGGCGGTGAGGACGGCGTCATACAAGGGGCGCTGGAGACGCTCGGCGTGCCCTATACGGGGAGCGGCGTGCTGGGATCGGCGCTGTCCATGGACAAGCACCGCAGCAAGCTGCTTTGGCGCGGCGCCGGCCTGCCGACCCCGCCGTTCCATCCACTGCGCGGCGCGGACGATCTGCACCGGGCGGTGGAGGCGCTGGGGCTGCCCCTGATGGTCAAGCCCAGTCGCGAAGGCTCCAGCATCGGCATGACCCGAGTCGAGGCCGAGGCGGATCTGCGGCAGGCCTGGGAGTCGGCGGCGCGCTTCGACACCGACGTGCTCGCCGAGGCTTGGATCGAAGGGGAGGAATACACCGTTTCCCTCCTGGGCGACCAGGTGCTGCCCAGCATCCGGCTGCAAACCCCCAGGGGGTTCTACGACTTCGAGGCCAAATACCGGGCCACGGATACCGCCTACCACTGCCCCAGCGGCCTGCCGGAGCGTGAAGAGGCCGCCATGGGAGCGCTCGCTCGCGAAGCGTTTGCGGCGCTGGGCGGCGAGGGCTGGGGACGCGTCGACTTCATGCGTGACGGCTCCGGCAATCTCTGGCTGCTGGAGGTCAACACCATCCCGGGCATGACCGACCACTCACTGGTGCCGATGGCTGCCGCGGTCGTGGGCATGGGCATGCCGGAGCTGGTTTGGCGGATTCTCCGCGGCAGCAGCGGTGTGAGGGGGCGGCCGTGACCAGCGTGGCCATGGACCGACTCGACCAGCCGATACCGGGCCAGAACGCGCGTCCGCCCCGGATGCTGCGCGGCTGGGTTCTGGCGGCGGCCGCGCTGATGCTGGCCGCGAGCGGGCTGATGTGGCTGGCCGATGCCATATCGTCGGGGCCGCTGTTCCCGCTGCGCAAGGTGACGCTGGACGGCGATCTGCATCACGTCACCGAAGCGGCACTTCGCGAAGCCATGGCGCCCCAGGTGCACGGCGGGCTGCTGTCGCTGGACGTCGCCGCCATCCGGGATTCCATTACGGCCCTGCCCTGGGTGCGAAACGCCAGCGTCCGGCGCATCTGGCCGCACTCGCTGGCCGTGGACATCGTCGAGCAGAAACCCCTCGCCCGATGGGGCGACGGGGCCCTGGTCAATACGGCGGGGGACATATTCCGGCCCGCGTCGATACCCGACGGCCTGCCCGAGCTGCAGGGCCCGGACAGCCGCCGGGCCGACGTGGTGGCCCTGTTTCAGGCTCTGAACGGGCCGCTGGACGAGCGCGGCCTGAACATCGCCGCACTGCGGCTGGATCGCCGGGGCTCCTGGACCGTGGCGCTGAACGACGGCGCAGTGATCGAGGTGGGCACCCATGACGTGGAGGGCCGGCTGACGCGTTTTCTGGGCGCGCTGCCGCGGCTGCGTCGGCAGGCCGGACGGGCCCTCGAACGGGTTGATCTGCGCTACCCCAACGGTTTTGCGATCCAGTGGCGGAAGACGGCGGATACGCGCGAACAGAACCGCAACGGGAAGAGGCAATGAGCAAGAAGCAGGAACGTAACCTCCTGGTGGGATTGGACATCGGCACCTCAAAGGTGGTCGCGATCGTCGGCGAGCTCACGCCCCAGGGGGAAGTGGACATAGTCGGTATCGGCTCTCATCCCTCGCGCGGGCTCAAGAAAGGCGTGGTGGTGAATATCGAATCCACCGTGCAGTCGATCCAGCGCGCGGTGGAGGAGGCCGAGCTGATGGCGGGCTGCCAGATTCACTCCGTCTACGCGGGCATCGCCGGCAGCCACGTCCGCAGCCTCAACTCCCACGGTATCGTCGCGATCCGCGACAAGGAAGTCACCGTGGGCGACGTGGAACGGGTGATCGACGCCGCCCGGGCGGTCGCCATCCCGGCGGATCAGCGCATCCTCCACATCCTGCCCCAGGAATTCATCATCGACAGCCAGGAAGGCGTGCGCGAGCCGGTTGGCATGTCCGGCGTGCGCCTCGAGGCCAAGGTGCACATGGTCACCGGCGCCGTCTCGGCGGCCCAGAACATCATCAAGTGCGTGCGCCGCTGCGGCCTCGAGGTGGACGACATCATCCTGGAGCAGCTGGCGTCCAGCTACGCCGTGCTGACCGAGGACGAGAAGGAGCTGGGCGTGTGCCTTGTGGATATGGGCGGCGGCACCACGGACATCGCCGTGTTCACGGAAGGGGCCATCCGGCATACCGCGGTGATCCCCATCGCCGGCGACCAGGTGACCAACGACATTGCGGTCGCGCTGCGCACGCCGACCCAGCACGCCGAGGAGATCAAGGTGAAGTACGCCTGCGCGCTGTCTCAGCTGGCGACCGCGGAGGAGACCATCGAGGTGCCGTCGGTGGGCGATCGGCCGCCGCGGCGGCTGTCCCGTCAGACCCTGGCGGAGGTGGTGGAGCCGCGCTACGAGGAACTGCTGACCCTGGTCCAGGAGGAGCTGCGGCGCAGCGGCTTCGAGGACCTGATCGCGGCCGGCATCGTGCTGACCGGCGGCAGCTCGAAGATGGAGGGCGTGATCGACCTCTCGGAGGAGGTCTTTCACATGCCCGTTAGGCAGGGCATTCCCCAGCGGGTGACGGGGCTGTCCGACGTGGTGAGCAACCCGATTTACGCCACCGGCGTCGGTCTTCTCATGTTCGGCTGGAACAACCGCGGCCACGACGTCGCGGATCTCGGTGGAGAAAGTGGATTTGCGGCCCTCTGGGCACGCATGAAGAGCTGGTTTCAGGGCAACTTCTGAAAATCGGATCGGACAGCGATATGAGCAACGAAGATCGTGGAGGCCAAATGATGTTCGAGCTAATGGATTCTTACAGTCAGAACGCAGTGATCAAGGTAATCGGGGTCGGCGGCGGTGGAGGCAACGCCGTGCAGCACATGGTGGCCGCGGACATCGAGGGCGTGGACTTCATCTGCGCCAACACGGATGCCCAGGCCCTGAAGAATACGGCGGCGAAGACCACGCTGCAGCTCGGCGCCAACATCACCAAGGGACTCGGCGCCGGTGCCAACCCGGAGGTCGGACGCGATGCGGCACAGGAGGACCGGGAGCGGATCCAGGAGGTGCTGGAAGGTGCCGACATGGTGTTCATCACCGCCGGCATGGGTGGCGGCACCGGCACCGGCGCGGCACCGGTGGTGGCCGAGATCGCTCGCGATCTGGGCATCCTGACGGTGGCGGTCGTGACCAAGCCGTTCCCCTTCGAGGGCGGCAAGCGCATGCAGGTGGCCAATGAGGGCATCAAGGAGCTCGGCCGCAACGTCGATTCCCTGATCACCATCCCCAACGAGAAGCTCCTCAGCGTGCTGGGCAAGGAGCTGACCCTGCTGAGCGCGTTCAAGGAGGCCAACGATGTCCTCCTCGGAGCGGTCAAGGGCATTGCCGAGCTGATCACCCGCCCGGGGCTCATCAACGTGGACTTCGCCGACGTGCGTACGGTGATGTCCGAGATGGGCATGGCCGTCATGGGGTCCGGCTACGCTTCCGGCGAGGGCCGAGCCCGCGAGGCCGCCGAGCGGGCCATCGCCTGTCCGCTGCTGGAGGACGCCAATATCGCCGGTGCCAAGGGCATCCTGGTCAACGTCACCGCCGGCCTGGACCTGTCCATCGGTGAGTTCGACGAGGTGGGCAACGCCGTCAAGGAGTTCGCCTCCGACGACGCTACGGTCGTGGTGGGCACCGTCATCGATCCGGAACTCGAGAACGAGCTGCGGGTCACAGTGGTGGCGACTGGGCTCGGTGCGCCGGTGCAGCAGGCTCAGGAGCCGCAGCTGCGCAGCGTCTCCAAGAAGCCCACCGGCGAGGTGGACTACGACAAGCTGGATCGGCCGACGGTGATCCGGAAGAAGGCCGCCAACGACCGGCCGAGCAGCGCAAGCGGGGACGACCTGGAGTATCTGGATATCCCGGCGTTCCTCCGGCGGCAGGCCGACTGACGGGATCCGGTCGACATCGGTTGTGCCTCCGATCCCGTCGCGGAGCGGGTCACAGTGAGCCGGGTGCGGTCAGTCGGCGGACGTCCGACCGCCGGTACATCCGCGCCCTGAGGGGTGGCGCTTCCCATGACCGGGTTGGTCGCCTCCTCACCGGGACCCGGTCCGCGTGCGGTATCGCGTCGAATTGCGCAGTGGTCTATGATGCACTGCGGTGTAAATGGAGAGGCGTTCAGTTACAATACTGTGACTTCGCTCACGCCGGCCAGACAGGGGTTCGGCATAATGCCGTTGGGGCTCCGGCACTTTTAGCCATCGGACATGGACGGGAGTACGCCCATACTATGATTCGCCAGAGAACTTTGAAGAACACCATCCGGGCCACCGGCGTCGGACTGCACACCGGCGAAAAGGTGTTTCTGACTCTGCGGGCGGCCGCTCCGAACACCGGGATCCTCTTCCGCCGGACCGATTTCCCCGAGCCGGTTGACATCCGGGCCCATGCGGAGAACGTGGGCAACACCCAGCTGTCCACCACCCTGGTGAACGGCGAGGCCCGAGTAGCTACGGTCGAGCATCTGCTCTCGGCAATGGCCGGCCTGGGCATCGACAATGCCTACGTCGACCTGAGCGCGCCCGAAGTTCCGATCATGGATGGGAGCGCCGGTCCTTTCGTGTTTCTGATCCGCTCCGCGGGCATCCAGGAGCAGGACGCCCCCAAGCGGTTCATCCGGATCAAGCGTTCCATCAAGGTCGAAGACGGTGACAAGTGGGCCCGTTTCGAGCCCTTCGATGGGTTCAAGGTCGGCTTTACGCTGGAGTTCGACCATCCGCTGTTCAAGCCCGAGGATCAGAGCGCGGAGGTGGACTTCTCCTCCACGTCGTTCGTCAAGGAGGTCAGCCGGGCGCGAACCTTCGGCTTCATGCGGGACTTCGAGTTCCTCCAGGAGCAGAAGCTCGCCCTGGGCGCCAGCCTGGACAACGCGATCGCGGTGGACGACTACCGGATCCTCAACGAGGATGGCCTGCGCTACCGCGACGAGTTCGTCAAGCACAAGATCCTGGATGCCATCGGCGATCTGTACCTGCTGGGTCACAACCTCATCGGCGCGTTCTCCGGATTCAAGTCCGGCCACGCCCTGAACAACATGCTGCTGAGGAAGCTCCTGGCGGAGCGGGATGCCTGGGAAGAGGTGACCTTCGAGGAGGTTTCCGAGGCCCCGATTTCCTTCGATCAGCCGGTACCGGTGACCTGAGCTCAAGGCCGCCGGACCAATCCTTCCGCCCATCCCGTTCCTGAAGTCGCCCGGCCGTACCGGGCACGCGCCCTGAAGTCTTCGCACGCCTGTTACCGGCGGTCCCGGCCGTGCCTGGCGAGCCGCTGCAGTGCTTCGCGCAGACGCGGATCATCCGTGCCGCGGGCGGCCTCCTCGATGCTGCTGACGGCCTTTTCCGACAGCGTGCGTTTCTCCGCCGGCCTGGGCCTGGCGCTGAGCGCGGCGATCTTGAACCTGACCCGTTTCGGCCGGACGCCCAGCACCTCGGCGGCGGCCTGGAGGATCTGTCGCTGGCGATAACGGGCGGCGCTGGCGCACGCCGGCGACTCCACGACCAGTACCAGCTCTCTCTCGTCCAGCCGCGCCAGGCGCCAGCTGCCGTCAATATGGCGCGACAGCGCCTGCCACAGCCGCTGTTCCTGGCGCTGCAGACGGCGGGCGCGGGCGCCGACTTGGGCGAAGGCCGACTCTCCCAGCCATCGTTTCAGCTCACGCGGACGGTTGTCGCCCTGGTCGCTCATTCAGGTGAACTATCTCCACATGCAAAGGTCATTCAAGGGAGCGCCGGCCAGCGTAACCCGACGGAGGCGAGGCACGCCCGGCTCCTAATATTTTTGCCTCAGATAAGCTATAGTACGGCCCTTCGGCGAGCCTTGGCCAATTCGGGAAAGCCCTGCTCCAGACTTCAGGACGCGGCAGCTCCGCCCGTGATTTCGGCACGGGCCACCGGCGCGCATTTCACAAATTCCAGACAGGACGGGCGAGCGAAGCCTTATGTTGGGTGCCATCGCGAAGAAGGTATTCGGCAGCCGCAACGAGCGACTGATGCGGCAGATGTACAAGACCGTCGACCGCATCAATGTCCTCGAAGAGGACATGAAGGCGCTGGACGACGCGCAGCTCCGGGGCAAGACCGACGAGTTCCGGGAACGGCTGGGTAAGGGGGAAGACCTGGAAGCGTTGCTGCCGGAAGCTTTCGCCGTGGTCAGGGAAGCGGCCTGGCGGACCATCGGGATGCGTCATTTCGACGTCCAGCTCATCGGCGGCATGGTCCTCAACAGCGGCAAGATCGCCGAAATGAAGACCGGCGAGGGCAAGACCCTGGTGGCGACCCTGGCCGCGTATCTGAACGCGCTCCCGGCCCAGGGCGTGCACGTGGTCACCGTCAACGATTATCTGGCCAAGCGCGACGCCGAATGGATGGGGCGGGTCTACCGCTTCCTCGGGCTCACCACCGGTGTGGTGGTCCCGGGCATGGACGTTACCGAAAAGCGCGAGGCCTATGCCGCAGACATCACGTACGGTACCAACAACGAGTTTGGCTTCGACTATCTGCGCGACAACATGGCGCTGCAGGTCGAGGACCGCATGCAGCGCGAGCTCCACTTCGCCATCGTCGACGAGGTCGACTCCATCCTCATCGACGAGGCCCGCACGCCGCTGATCATTTCCGGTCCCGCCGAGGACAGCAGCGAGCTCTACATCAAGATGAACACGCTGGTGCCCAAGCTCACCAAGCAGGAGGAAGAGGACGGCCCCGGCGACTACTCGGTGGACGAGAAGGCGCGCCAGGTCTATCTGACCGAGGACGGCCAGGAACACGCCGAGCAGATCCTGCGTCAGGCCGGCCTGCTGCCGGACAACGAGAGTCTCTACGACGCGCGCAACATCGCGATGCTCCACCATCTCAATGCGGCGCTGCGTGCCCATGTGCTGTTCCAGCGTGATGTCCACTACCTGGTGAACGACGGCCAGATCGTCATCGTGGACGAGTTCACCGGCCGCGCCATGGCCGGGCGGCGCTGGTCGGAAGGCCTCCACCAGGCGGTGGAGGCGAAGGAGGGCGTTTCGATCCAGGCTGAGAACCAGACGCTGGCCTCGATCACCTTCCAGAACTACTTCCGCATGTACGACAAGCTCTCGGGGATGACCGGCACCGCCGACACCGAGGCCTACGAGTTCCAGCACATCTACGGGTTGGAAGTCCTGGTGGTGCCCACCCACAAGCCGATGATCCGCCGGGACCTGAATGACCTGGTCTATCTGACCCAGAAGGAGAAGTTCGACGCCATCATCGAGGATATCGTCGACTGCCAGAAGCGCGGTCAGCCAGTGCTGGTGGGTACCACCTCTATCGAGAACTCCGAGTATCTGTCCAATCTGCTGAACAAGCAGAGCGTGCCCCACGAGGTGCTGAACGCCAAGAACCACGAGCGCGAGGCCAGTATCGTCGCCCAGGCGGGACGGCCGGGGGTCGTGACGATCGCCACCAACATGGCGGGCCGCGGCACCGACATCGTGCCCGGCGGCAACGTGGACGTGGAGATTGCCGACCTGGATGATCCGGAGGCGGCGACGGTGGAGCTCCTGCGCGGGGAGTGGCGGGAGCGCAACGAAACCGTCCTGGAGGCGGGCGGCCTCCACGTCATCGGCACCGAGCGCCACGAATCCCGGCGTATCGACAACCAGCTGCGCGGCCGTTCGGGGCGCCAGGGCGACCCGGGCTCCACCCGTTTCTATCTGGCGCTGGAGGACCCGCTGCTGCGGATCTTCGCCTCCGAGCGCGTCTCGTCGCTGATGCAGCGCCTGGGCATGCAGGAGGGCGAGGCCATCGAGAGCGGCATGGTCAGTCGCGTCATCGAGAACGCCCAGCGCAAGGTCGAGGCCCACAATTTCGACATGCGCAAGCACCTGCTGGAGTTCGACGACGTCGCCAACGACCAGCGCAAGGTGGTCTACCAGCAGCGCGACGAGCTGCTGGAGGCGGATGACATATCCGAGACTATCAATGCCATGCGGTACGACGTGGTCAATACGCTGATCGACGAGCATATCCCCCCGGGCAGCATCGACGAGCAGTGGGACGTACCGGCGCTGGAGGAGGCGCTGGAGGGGGAGCTCAACGTCAAGCTCCCGCTGCGGCAGTGGCTGGAAGAGGACGAGAGCCTCCACGAGGAGACGCTGCGCGAGCGGATCCAGGAAGCGGTGGAATCGGGCTACCGCGAGAAGGAGGAGCAGGTCGGCGGCGACGTCCTCCGACAGGTGGAGAAGGCCTTCCTCCTGCAAGTGGTCGACTCCCACTGGAAGGAGCACCTGGCTGCGATGGACCAGCTGCGCCAGGGCATCAATCTGCGCGCCTTCGCCCAGAAGGACCCCAAGCAGGAGTTTAAGCGCGAGGCGTTCGAGATGTTCCAGGAGATGCTCGAGGGCATCAAGCGCGAGACCATTTCCATCCTCTGCCGTGTCCAGGTGCGCACGGAGGAAGAGGCAGAGGCCGTCGAGGCCCAGCGCCGCGAGCAGGTCGAGCGCCAGCGTCTCCGGCAGCAGGCACAGCACGCCGCCGCCAGCGGTCTGGGCCAGGCCGCCGCGCAGGCTCAGGCGCAGGCGCAGGCGCAGGCGCAGGGTGGCGCGATCCCGGAGGGCGACGAGGTGGTGGAGCGTCCCGCCCAACCGTTCGTCCGGCAGGAGCGCAAGATCGGCCGCAATGACGCCTGTCCCTGCGGCTCCGGCAAGAAATACAAGCACTGCCACGGCAAGTTGGCGGGATAATCGCCGGGGAAGCGCTGAACAATTCCCCCGTGCTTTGCGCCCAGGAGCGCCCACTGAGGATTTGAGCACGGTACTCGGTTCGACCGCAGCCGGCTCGGGTCGGAAAGGTGTACAGGCCTGATGCGGTCTGTGGCCGCATAGTGCGGGCGAATTGTTCAGCGCTTGCCTGGGGCGCCGGGCTCAGCGCGAGCCCGGCCGGTTGAGAGGAGCCTGTCCATGACGGACTTTCTGCGTCCACGGCCCTGCCGCGGGGCCCCGACGAAACACCCGGACTGAACCATGGCGGTGAGCGACCATTTGAGTCAGCGGCCCAGGCCCGTGCGCGGCGTCAGACTGGGCACCGCGGAAGCCGGGATCAAGAAGCCGGGCCGCAAGGATCTGGTGGTGATGGAGTTCGCCCCGGACACCGAGTTCGCCGCCGTCTTCACCCGCAACCGGTTCCGCGCGGCACCCGTGGTGCTCGCCGAGCGGCACCTGGCCACCGAGCAGCCGCGCCGCCTCGCGCTCGTCAACACCGGCAACGCCAATGCCGGTACCGGGGCCGCCGGCGAGCGCGACGCACTGGCCTGCTGCACGGCGTTGGCAGCCGAGTTCGACCTGGGACCGGAAGCCGTACTGCCGTTCTCGACCGGGGTTATCGGCGAGCCCCTGCCCGTGGACCGCATCCGCGGCGGCATCGAGCCGGCGCTGGCGGATCTTTCGGAAGACGGGTGGCTGCGCGCCGCCGAGGGCATCCTGACCACCGATACCCGGCCCAAGGCGGAAAGCGTGGAGCTCGACAGCGGCGGTCAGCGCTTTACGATCACCGGCATCGCAAAGGGTGCCGGCATGATCCGCCCGAACATGGCTACCATGCTGGCTTTCGTCGCCACCGATGCGGCGCTGCCGGCGGAGACCCTGGACCGGCTGTTCCGCGCCGCCGTGGACCGCTCCTTCAACCGGATTACCGTCGACGGCGACACCTCCACCAACGACGGCTGTCTCCTGGCGGCCACCGGCTCCGCCGGCGCCAGCCCGGAGCCCGAGGCCTTTGCCGAGGCGCTGCAGGCGCTGTGCATACGCCTGGCCCAGGCGCTGGTCAGGGACGCCGAGGGCGCCACGCGATTCGTCACCATCCGGGTGCAGGGGGGCGCCACGCAATTGGAGAGTGAGGCCGTGGCCTTCACCGTAGCCGAATCGCCGCTGGTGAAGACGGCCCTTTTCGCCGGCGATCCCAACTGGGGGCGCATACTGGCGGCGGTGGGGCGTGCCGGCGTTGCGGACCTGGACGTCGCTGACGTGCGGATCTGGCTCGGCGAGCAGTGCATCGTCCGGAACGGCGGCCGCGCGGAGGAGTACGACGAGCCCCGGGCCGCCGACTATATGGCCGGCGAGGACATCGAGATCGCGATCGACCTGGCTCGCGGCAGCGCGGAGGCTACGGTCTGGACCTGCGACTTCTCCTACGACTACGTGCGTATCAACGCCGAATACCGGAGCTGACCGTCATTAACCCGCATATCTTACCGACGCGCGAAGCGAGGGCGCGCAGGCGTATTCGACAATACGTCGAGCGCCCGAACCGAGTGCAACGCCGGATTGGCCGCCAGATCCGCGGCCGCAGCCGTGCATCGGTGAGATATGCGGGTTAAAGCCGCAGCCGAAGTACACGTGGCCGTGGGTGTCGTGACCGACGCGGCGGGGCGCGTGCTCATCTCGCGACGGGCGGCGGATAGGCATCAGGGCGGGCTCTGGGAGTTCCCGGGCGGCAAGGTGGAGTCTGGAGAATCCGTGACCGAGGCGCTGCGGCGGGAGCTGAACGAAGAGCTCGGGATTCGCGTGCTCCGCACCCGCCCGCTGATCCGGGTTTCCCACGATTACGGCGACAAGCGCGTTCTGCTCGACGTCCATCAGGTCGACGAGGCTGCGGGCGAGGCGCACGGACGGGAAGGTCAGCCTGTCCGCTGGGTGCCCGCGGAGGAACTGCCGCGTTACCCCTTTCCGGCCGCGAATCGGCCGATCCTGGCGGCGGTGGTCCTGCCGCGCCGCTGCCTGGTGACGCCGGAGATGGACGACGAGCGGCGCTTCCTGGAAACGCTGGAGCGGGCGCTTCAGGGCGGCGGCAGCCGATTCGTCCAGCTGCGGCGGCACGACCTCTCAACCTCGGACTACCGGTGCATGGCCACCCGGGTGATCGAACTGTGCCGGGCTCGCCGGGTGCTAGTGGCGCTCAACGCCGACCCCGATACCGCGCTGGAGCTGGGCGCCGATGCTTGTCACCTGACTGCTGCCCGGCTGAGGGGGGCGAATGGCGTGCGGCCGCTGCCCGATTACCGAATCCTCGGCGCGTCCTGCCATGACGCCGAGGAGCTCCGCCGGGCGGTGGCGCTGGGCGCGGACTACGCCTTCCTGTCGCCGGTCATGGCGACAGCCAGCCATCCCGAGGCGAAGCCGCTGGGATGGGCCGGCTTCCAGCGGCTCGTTGAGGGCGTTCCCCTGCCGGTCTTTGCGCTGGGCGGGCTGGGCGACAGGGACCTCCCTGACGCGCGCGCACACGGTGCCCACGGCGTCGCGGGGATCGGCGCCTTCTGGCCGGACCTGGGGTCGCCCCGGGAAACCGGCTAGCGCAGGGGAATCGCCCGGCGGAGCCGGGCTCCTACCGGAGGTGCCCGTGGGCCTCAGGGGGCCTGCGTAGGAGGGACCTCCATGACGCGCGCGCACATGGTGCCCACGGCGTCGCGGGGATCGGCGCCTTCTGGCCGGACCTGGGGTCGCCCCGGGAAACCGGCTAGCGCAGGGGAATCGCCCGGCGGAGCCGGGCTCCTACCG
>Ga0102944_1000071_pt1 | contig 79085 bp, 77 predicted proteins | sample SalPonD_shore_MG_FD_78172 | JGI IMG/M metagenome (GOLD analysis project Ga0102944, IMG submission 78172) | Salt pond soil microbial communities from South San Francisco under conditions of wetland restoration - Salt Pond MetaG... | ecosystem: Environmental > Aquatic > Marine > Intertidal zone >... | reverse complement strand
GCCATCTTATACCGGAGATCCTGCCAATCGCCCCGGATATATAAATCAAATTCCGGATCTTTCCGCAGCAACTCATGATAAAACTGCAATAAGAGAGTCAAACCTTTCCGGTAGTTAATATGGCCCAACAGCAGCAGATTTTTGGTGTTCTGTTTCTTCTCCGGAATCGCGAATTTATCGATATTGACACCATTCCGAATCACCATCTCCGACACATCCGCTTTCGGAAAGCGCTGATGAAAGAGGTCTCGTTTATGATTCGCCACGAACACCAGTTTGTCCACTACATCCCACTGAATCTGTGCAGGGAGTTGTGTAAAAACCTCAAATCCGTGCAGGCGGCAGATAACCGGTTTGTGTCGTAACTCCGGCACGTGCTGAGTGACGGCTGCGGTGAGCTGGCTTGCCCATTCCAACCAGACAACATCGGCGCTGCGAATGGCTTGCCGGGCGGTTTCGAGGTCGGTCGTTTTCAGGTAGTTCACGTGGTACTTTTGCTGCAATGCAGGGACAACATGGTCCAGATGCCCCCCGGTGCTGAGGCCGTCCTGTTCAAGGAATAACAACGAAATGTTCTGCGTTTTCCCGGTGTTTCCTTTTCCAGAGATAGGATCCCGGTCTGCCGCTATCCCGGGATTCGGGTATCGCCGGGCAAAATCCGAATAACCGTACTCCTGTACTGTTTTTTCGCACTCATTCCACAACATCTGGTGATAATCCGGTGTCCACTCGCCCGGCTTCGGAAAAGCCCCCTGGGTTTGCTTGTTCAATGGGCGACTCAGTACAGACTGCACCGCTCCGGCATCATATCCGTCTAATCCCAGAAAATGGAACAACTGCTCGGCTGTTTCCGGGTTGTCGATTAAATCTTCAAACCGAATCACCGTGTAGCGCTTCTCTGGCAGGTCTTCCAAATAATGCAGAATTCGTTGATAGGTTTCATTCCACAACCAGCAGACTTTTTGGAACCGGGACATGGTGTGCCACCGCTCAAAATCGGGATGATGCGGTTCGGGCCGCAGGCGGCCGGAATCCCAGGGATGGCCGTTATAATAATTCCGGCGCATCCCGGATCGGACAAAATCCCAGGGATTGCGCACCAGCACGATGAATTTCGCCTCCGGGATATCCTCCGCAATGGTCGTGGCAAACGGAGTCATATTATGGTCCAGTTCCCCGAAAATCAGGTCATCCTTCCAGGCATCCTGGATCACACTCCTGCGTGCCCGCCAGAAGGTCTGGCGCTTATCGCGAATATCGTGATATGCCTGCAGGGTTTCATCCACCAGATAGGGCATGGGATGATGATATACCCTGGCATTGGTGGCGATATTCAGGATATGGGCTAACGTTTTCGTTCCGCACCGTCCGGAAGAGAGCGTGAAAAACGCAGGGCCGGTGTCTTTCCGCAGGTGATACCGGCCATAGCCATTCGGTTTGTCGCTCTTCCGTTGGACCGTCAGCAGATCCCGGACGGACCTGACTAACCGCTCCTCGATATTTTCTTCAAAAGTTCCCGGCAGCATATACACCAGCCGGGATGTATCGGATTCATACCCTCCCTCGCGCACCTGTTCGGCGGTCGGAAGGTAGGCTTTTAACCCATTGGTGTATCCCAGCAGAAATGGGGTGGACTTCTTCGGAAATGCGTCAAGCAATTGCCGGCCCAGTTCGGCAACCGGCTCGCCGGGGAGAGTGAGAAATAAGGTATCTTCTCCCAGTGAGACCAGCTGGATCTCCAAAGAAAGCGCCGAAGGAATTTGCTTCGGTCCCGACTGGAGAAAATATTCCGCCCACTGCTTTACCAACGCGTTCTTTCCCGCGGATTTCACCATCGCTCTGAAATTTTTCGCCGTGGGGATCTTTTGCAGCGGCAGATCGATTGTTTTCGTGGTAGCGAAAATGGTTCCGGTGACCGGCCGCAACGGTTCCGGCATTGCAGTTTTAATGACGGAAGCCAGCGTCATCCCGTTCTGCACTACCTCTTCCGGGCGCCGGGTGAACCGGGTGGTTCCGTTGTTCCCCACGGATGACTTGCTGCTGCCGGCCGCCCCCTGCAAAAACATGACTTCATCGACCCCCGGAAATTCTTTGACAGCCTCCCGGACATAGGCGGGATAATCGGCGGACACCTGATTGTGCGCCCCGTATCCCGTGGGATGGCAGCCGTGGTTGATCAATACCAAAGAGCGTGATGATTTCACAAAATCCACCATGAGAAATGGCGTGTGTTTCTCATAATACCCATCGGGATTTTCTCCGAAAACTACTTGTCCATCCTGTCTGGCTCTCCGGTTCACACCGATTTGAGCGTTGGTACTCCCCGAATAGACAAAACAGGGTTCCAATGCCTGATAAAGAGACTCAAGGGTTCCGGCAACGGCTTGCACGATGGCTTTTGCGTACATTTCATAATAGGGCCCCAGGATGCCGGGTATGTTCTCCACAGTCCCGGGGGCATAATGGGTATGCGAGGCGTTCAGAATGATCGCTTCCGGCGGAATTCCCCACACGCTTGCCGCTTCCCTGATCTTCTCCACCATCCGGGCGCCAAAACCAAAAAGGTCCGCGGAAATTATCAATGATTTATTATACTCCGTGTCCTCCAGCAGCAGCATCTGCAAAGTTAAGGGGGTGAGCATGGATTGGGCTTCCCTGGGAGGACCGGCATAGCCCTGTAACAAAACTGACTCTTTTTCGGAGACCGGCGGAGTGATATCCAGGGTCTTCTGCGCCGCCCTGAAATCTGTCTGCCGATCCAGCAGTCCGGAAAGCGTAGAGAGCGCACCCCTGTGCTGAAGAGATCGGGCATCACCCGCCAGATATTCGTGAATCTTCTCTTCAATGAGAGGTCGTACTTCCTCCCGGTCAGCCATTGCGTTCATATTCTCGGTAAGGTCCGGGTGGCGGGGTGCGCTTTCCAGTCCTTCTACGAAGTATTCGACCGCTTCCGGGAACTGGTTTTTTTGAACTGCGATTACCCCCAGGTTATTCAAGGCCTCGGTCTGGGCCGGATCTTCGTTCAACAGTTGTTTAAAAACCTGCTCAGCGTCTTCCAGCTGTCCGTTCTGGAAAAGGACTTCACCACGGGTTACGTCTGGATGGACGGTTGTCTCCGGAGTGATGCGGGTTTGTGCTGTGGATACATAAGGTGCTAATGCGTCTTTGTACTGCTGTTTGACCGTACTTTCGGGAACGTATTTTTCATATGTCTTATAAATCTTGCCTGCTTCCGCTTCCTCACCATGTTCCCAATAACAGTCAATCAAACTGAAAAAAGAATTCTGGTTGCCCGGATTGATCTCCAGCGATTTCCGAAGCGCCTCGATGGCTTCCTCGATCCGGCCTAATTCCAGGTAGGTGACTCCCGCATTGTTCAGTGCTTCCACGCTCTCGGGTTTCTGCCGTATAACTTCTTCGAAGACTTGCAGCGCCTCCTGAAACCGGCCTTCCTGAAATAATACCTCACCCTGGATGATTTTCCGTTTGAAAACAGTGTCACTCATAGCATAAATACCGTATCCGGTTACGTGTTTTTGTCACAATTTACACAGGGGGGGCCGGGATATATCGATTGGCTGTCTATATAGTTAATTGAAGTCGCCTGTGTTTTAATCGGAGGTGTATTGATTAACAGTTGTACTTGAAGGCGTACAGATTATTCGTCTCTCACCAGTGAACGGCTGCTTCACGATCGATCCATTATTCCTTGCTTACCGGATGAAGTTCACCAGGCTGAGTTTTCCGATATCACTCGCATTCAGTAACGCCCCCCGGAAGGCATTTTTCGCACTCTCCATGTCCGTAGCGGTTTCGAAGATATCCACTTCCTCCACATTGCCCAGTTCTTCGGTTTTGCTGATTTTCAGGATATCGTTTGCATTTTTCGAGAGATCCAACGAGTTGACCCGGGCGCCGACATCCGCGAAGTTACTCCGCAAGGACTGGAAATGGGCATCCAGTTCGTCCAGGATTTGGGTTCGGATGGTGGTAGGATCATTGGTTTCCAGTGCCGTTGCGAAGTCATCGAGGGTGTTGAAAATGTTCCGTCCCGGGCCGGATTTGAAGACATCACTCCCCACCAGGTTTAAATCCACCGTCACATCGTTATCGATGTTCACGTGGATAACCCCGGTATCTCCGTTATAGGTACCGCTGGGGAGAAAAGCGGAGGCATTCGTTTCATGGCCGGCGAAAATGGACCGGGTGCCGGATTTGGAGTTGGCGATGTTCATCATATGATCCCGCAGCACCCGCACCTCTTTGGCCGAGATCTTCCGGGCTTCGGCGTTGTAAGAGTCACTCCCCACCTGAACGGCCAGTTCCTTTAATTGAATAACAATGTCTTTTGCCTGATCCAATGCGGATTCCGTTTCGGTGAGCCAGAGCTTGGCAAACATTCCGTTCCGCTGATACTGGTCGATCCGGCTCCGGGTGTTATACAACTGCTGGGAACGCATGGCGCCCAGGGGATCATCGGAGGGCCGGTTAATCCGTTTCCCGGAGGAAATTTTTTCCTGTTGATCCATGACCCGCTGCGAAGTCTTCTGCATGCTTCGCTTGACCGTTCTGTATAAGATGGAATCCGTAATACGCATAAGAAATCTTCCTTTAGATCTGGTTCTCGACCGCGGATTGTTCTTCTGACTCCTGTTCAGCCACTCCCTGTGCGCGGCGAAAAGACTGGGAAAGCCGCGTCAGTTCCTCGTCTCCGGTTCGCCCGGCACTCTGGTTCTCCGCCTGAATTTCCTCGTACAACTCCTTCCGATAGATAGTGACCTTCTCCGGTGCTTCGATCCCCAGTTTGATGGTATCCCCATCGACTCTGAGTACCTGGACGGTAATGCCACCGTCGATAATTACCGATTCCCCGGGTTGTCTGGATAAGACTAACACGGAGCAGCCTCCTTGTTTTCGGGATCCCAGGTATATCGGACGGGCAGAGATTCATCATCCAGGATCACCTGTACCGCAATCCGTTTGGCTGCATTGATCACGACAGGACTCCGTAAATTGATGGTCGGAGGCTGGTCCTTCTTGGGGGTGGCCACACACAAAACCGCTACCTCCTCCGGTGACTGCACTTCCAGTAATTCCACGAATTGATCCTGGATGACCGGCTCATAGTTCTTGGTAACCAGGAACGGATCAATCAGTGGCAGGACCGCTCCATCCTGATCCTCCAGCAGAAACCACTTAATGGGGTCGTACTGCGGAGAGGTATACCAGATCGCCGTTCGGGCGGACTCAAAACCGGGCAATCCCCGGGGAAGAGCGATCCGGTCCGTTTCAGTGTATTCGACATTGCCGATCGGAGTTTCCAGTGTGTGTTTCATGGGTGCTATCGAATCATGTTTATTAAGGTTCCGAACATATCATCAGCTGCGGTGACCAGCTTCGCGGCGGCGTTATATGAATTCTGATACTTCAGGATATCCGCCATTTCCTCATCCATCGAGACCCCCACGATAGACTCCCGATAGTTGTCCAGCTGATCCACCAGCAACTGATAATTATTCTGATTGTTCTTGGCTTCATCCGTATCGAAGCCGACCTCCGCATAGAGGCCGTTGTACACGCCTTCGTAGGTCGTGGTGTTATTTTTCATTACCCGCACGTTTTGTAAGTCTGCTATTTGCAGAGCGATGGAATTGTCCCCCACGCCGTTGGAAACGTGGGTCCCGGCCGTCCAGTCATGGGTCCCGGCGGCGGCGGCTATTTTCCGCAAATCATTGGAAATGTTATCACTGAGTTTGATACTGCCGGCGGTCACTTTCCCCGGTTCAAAAAAGTACGATCCCAAATTCCCATATAAATCGAAGCCGATCTGATGATTATTATTGACCTGGGTCACTATCCCCTTGGCCAACGTATCGACGGTATCCTGATAGGGATCAAGCATGTTTTTATGCACGGCATACAGGGCGCCGATTTCGCCGCTGTCCACCTCTATTTTCGAGTCATGTACATATATATCCGTATTCTTTCGATCGCTTTGAGACACGGTTTTGGTGGACAGTTCAAAGACATCGTCCTTGTTCAGCAACGTCATGCCCTTATAACTGACTTCGATCTGGCCGAACGCCCGATCTTTGAGCGTGATATCCATGTATCCGGACAGATCCCGGACCAGCCGGCTCCGTTCATCCCGGAGGTCATTCGCCATCTGGCCGGAATATTCCAGCCCGGAAATCTTGGTATTTAAATCGTGCATTTTATGCAGGATCACATTGACTTCCCGCACCTTCCCCGAGATCTCCGCATTGAGGTTCTCCCGGATTTCGTTGAATCCCGTATCCAGATCATGGAACTTGGCAGTTAAGGAATTCGCCGCCTGCTCCACCTCGGTGCGGAATTCCATGCTGGCGGGATCGTTGCTCAAATCCTCCCAGGCATTGAAAAATGAGGTTATCTTGGCATTCAAATCCGACTCGCCGACCCCGGTGAACAGGGCTTCGATCTGCTCCAACATCCGGGTCCGGTTTTGCCAGTGGCTGAGCCGGGTGTTTTCCTTATAGACCCGCTGGTCGGCGAATTTCGTCTGCCGCTGCCGGATCTGCTGGACGTCCACCCCGTCTCCCAGCACGTAGCGTAGTGTTTTTACGCCGGTGCGGGTGACCAGTTGGGCTTCTTGCTTCCGATACCCTTCCGTGTTGACATTGGCCACGTTCTGGCTGGCCACGTTCACACTGGCCTGGCTGGCGAACAGGGCGGTCTTCGCGATATTTAACAGATTTCTGATACCACTCATAGGTTCCTGCCTGGGTTATAGGGCTCCGTCCACTATCCGGGAGGTCTCTGGCGCCTTCATCGATCCGTTTGCGCTATACGTTTGGGCCAGTTTTTCCGACTGCTTGTAAATATTCAGGTTGGCATTCACCAGCTCGTACGAACGCTTGAGCAACAGCTGGTTGGTGTGGTTTGTCGTGGTCACGTCTCGCACCAATTGCGTCAGGTCCTTTTGAATATTTACCAACGGTCTTCTGTCCTCTTCCCTCACCGCATGTATTATATCGGTTAGAGTCAGCGTCCCTTTAGTCCCGTTGAACCGGATACCCGCTTTTTTTAGTTCGTCCCGGATACTTTGGAGAAACTCATCCCGATTCTCCTCCAGTGCATGGATCTGCTCCAGCTGGGCTTCTTTCTTTTCCACGATCTCTCGCAGTTCTCCGATGGACCACTGGACCAGTGCGTCCTTTTCTTCCTGGAGTAAGGTATAGAGCGCCTCGTATGCCTGTGCTTCCTCGCGGAGATGGGAAACCAGTTCCTCTGCAATGCTCTTATTCATCCTTTTTAATCCCTTCTCTGTTTAACAAGGCCCGGTACTTGAGTGCCTCCAAGTCCCTCAGGTTCACCCGTTGATCAATCTTGTGAGGGGTGTTTATTGATTGTGTGTCAAGTTGGTCGTTTGTGGCTCCGTCGCCGAAGTTCTGTCGCAATTGCCGGGTGATCATATCGGCCAGACCGATCCCACCCGAATTGGCGATGGTTTCCGCCAGGTTTTCGGTAAACATCCCTTGGTACATTTTCGCCTGATGGCTGTTACCGAACAGTGAGCCACCCACCAGAGATTTGTTCATCTGCTGGAGCAGCTGTTGTATCAGGAGTGACGCCATCATTTTCGCAAATCCTTCCACGCCTTCGGAGTTAATCTGCCGCTGGATTTGCGCTCCCTGGTTGGGAGCCGATTGTTGCACGTTCATTGGGGATGTGGATTCCATCGGGGTCACTTTCCATGTTCTACATTACGATGAGTTCAGCTTGTAAGGCACCGGCGCGTTCCAGGGCCTGGAAGATTGAGATCAGATCCCTGGGACGGACTCCGAGAGCGTTCAGTGCAGCCGCGACTTCCCCCACGGTCGTGCTTTCCTGCACGACTTCCATGGCATTCACGTCTTCCTGCACCTGCATCTGGGCGTTGGGAACCACGGCGGTCTGCCCTTGCTGGCTAAAGGGCGGCGGCTGAGAGATGATCGGAGTCTGCTGGATTTGCACGGTGATGTTCCCATGGGATATGGCGGCCTCGCTTATCCGGACGTTACTGCCGGCCACGATGGTCCCGGTCCGCTCGTTGATCACCACCCGGGCCGGCACGTCCACCGCCACCTGCAGAGTTTCCAGTTCCGCCAGGAAGTTCACCGGATTCGAGAGCGGCGCCTGGTTCGGCAAGGCAATCTCCACCGTCGCCTGATCCACGGGTTTGGACAAACTCTGGTTGAAATGTTGATTAATGGCATTGGCCACGTTCATGGAGGTGGAAAAATCCGGATCGTTGAGGGCCAGGTTGATGGTTCCGTCTTTCACATACGCTACCCGGCGTTGCCGGGCCATTGTTGCGCCGGCTGTCACCACTCCCACCTGGGTGTGGTTGCGGGTAATCCGATCGCCCAAACCGGATTCGGCGTTAAACCCGCCCACGGCCAGCGGGCCCTGGGCCTGGGCATAAACCGTCCCCTGGGGCCCCACCAACGGCGTCAATAACAACGTCCCTCCCTCCAGACTGGTCGCATCGCCCAGGCTGGAGACATTCACATCGATCCGCTCGCCGGTATCGATGAAGGGCGGCACGTTCCCGGTAACCATGACCGCGGCGATATTGCGTAAGCGTAAATCCCTGGGATCCAGGGTGATCCCGAACCGTTCCAACATATTGGCGGCGGACTGCGACGCGATGCGTGCGGTCCGGATGCTGCGGTCTCCGGAGCCATCCAGTCCGATTACGATTCCGTACCCGATGACCTGGATGTCCGATAATCCCACCACCTTGGCGACATCTTTTACCCGGCTCACGGCCCCGAATGCTCCGCTATAGAACAAGAGGCTGACCAGGAGTCCGATACCTATCGAGTGTATTCTTTTCATGGCTAAAATATCCAGTTTAGAATTCGACGTACGATTCCGGGCTTATTGGCGGCCTCCACGATCCCCCGCCCCTTATACGTGATGGATGCGTCGGCGATCTGGTAAGAATAGACGGTATTATCGGGCTGGATATCTCTGGCACGCACCAGACCGGAAAGTGACATGGTTTGTTTCTCGTTGTTGACGTTCAATACCCGGGTTCCACTGACCTGGTACGTTCCACCGGGGAGGATGGAATCGATCTGGACGGTGATTTTGCTCTTCAGCGACCCGGTGCGGGAATTGGATCCGGTGCCGGAGTAACTGTTGCCGACACTCCCGCCAAACCCGACATCCGGAAAAAAATCCAGTGCCCCGCTTCCCTGGGCAGAGAGACTGGTCGCTTCGTCCGATTTAGTGCTGGTCTCCGCTTTATTTTCCGCCTGGGTAAATTCGACGATGAGAACGGTCAACAGGTCGCCCGGCCGTCTGGCCTTATGGTCCGAATAGAGCGAATAATATTGCTGGGCCTTCACCGGGGCGACGGCACAAAACATCAACAGCAATAGAAGTGTCATGCTTCGCTTCATAGGGTATTTCTGACCTCGAGTTTGACAGTATGATTGTTTTCCAGGGTACCGACCACCACTTTGCCGCTCTGTTCGTCCCGGACGCGGATTTTATCATGGAGCCCGCCGGATTCGACGGCTGTCCCCATGCTTTTCACCTGAATATTGCCGTACTGCACCACCATGGTGACCGGGTCGCCCGGCCGGATGAGCGCCACTTTTTTAATTTGGGTGGTCAGGATCACCTCTCCGGATGCGATATCCCGGATCGTTTCCAGTGTCGTCTGTTTGGAAACATCAATCAGAACGTTCCGTGCTTCATACGGTTTTAACGAGCGCTCCTCCAACCGGGTATTCCGGCTGGTAAGCAGGGTGCCCGGCAGGATATGTTCCCTGGCGACCAGGACTTTTTTCACCACCGTGATTTCCAGGAGAAGAGAAACGGGTCTGGTTACGGGGCCATTCGTTAATATGCCTTGAAGCGCAAATCTCCCTGGGAGGACATGGTTCGGCCGCTGGAATCGAATGGTATATGATTCCCCGGAGAATACCGATATTGCGGGTTCCCCGATAAACGACCATTGGATGGTTTCCGGATAGTTCTCCCGGAAAAAGGTGGTAATCTGTTCCCGCAGGTAATGAGGTGAGATTTGCGCTTCGTCGGCATGTATGGCAATCGGAAACGTCCCTCCGATTTCGACACTTCGATCAAATCCGTGGTTGGCGAGTTCCCGCTTGACCTGATAATCGTACACATTCTGCGTGATGCCGGGCCGCCGGAGCGTCAGTACCGGGATAGCCCGTATGTCACGCTGCGCTTGTGCCGGTACGCCCGATACCCGGAAGACATCGCCAATCGTTACGGTGGGTTTCTGCATTGTGAGCGAGTTCTCCACCTTGGGTTCCAGCCGGACCGTTTGGGCGGATGCGGCTCCGGTGCTCAACACCAGTAATCCGCCCAGAATCCACACACGTATGTCGAACAGACGCTTCATTGTTTGGAATTAGCGTTTCAGACTATTGATGGTGGCCAGCATCTGATCGGAGGTGGAAATAACCTTGGAATTAATCTCGTAGGCTCTCTGTGCCATAATCATTTCCACCATCTCATTGACCACCTGCACATTCGAAGATTCCAGATATCCCTGAATCAGCGTCCCGGCGACACTTTCACCGGGGATATTGATTTCCGGCCGTCCCGAGGCGACGGTTTCCTTATACAGGTTGCCACCGAGGTTTTCTAATCCGGCGGGATTCACAAAGGTGGCCAGGGTCAGCTGTCCGACTTCGATAGGATCCTGATCCCCCGGGACTTTCACACTCATCATCCCGTTTTTCCCAATGTTTACGTGGGTTGCTTCCAGGGGAATGACGATGTTGGGATCAATGGCATAGCCTTCCGAGGTACACACGGTGCCGTCACTGGAAAGCTTTAAACTTCCATCTCTGGTATAACCGTAGGTGCCGTCCGGCATCTCTACTTGCAAAAATCCCCGTCCCTGGATGGCGACGTCGAGGGGGTTGTCGGTCTGCCGAAGTTCTCCCTGGGCAAAACTCTTCTGGGTGGCAATCGGCCGGGTGCCGTACCCCACCTGGAGCTGAGTCGGGGTGTACCGCTGCAGATCCTCGGAGAGACTGGTCGAGCGCAGTGTTTCGTACAACAGATCCTGAAATTCCAGCGCCGAACGCTTGTAGGCGGTCGTATTGACGTTAGCCAGGTTATTGGCGATCACGTCGATGTACATTTTCTGGGCATCCATTCCGGTGGAGGCCGTCTTGAGTGCTCGAATCATAATGCGTTCCTCTTCTGGTTTCTACAGACGACCGACTTCGTTGGAAGCCAGTCTGTCCACATCATCAATCGTTTTTAACATGCGCTGATTGGATTCGAAATCCCGCATCAGCGAAATTAATTCCGACATGGACTCAATCGGTTTGACGTTGCTCCGTTCCAGATATCCCTGCAGAAGGTCGCCGTGATCGTTATCGGCCTCCACTGCCGGGAAATCATACCAACTGTTCCCCATGCTGGTTATTTGTGTCGGATCGGTGGGTTTCACTACCCGCAGGCGATCCACCAGGTGTCCTTCGACCATCACAAAACCCGCTTTGGAGACTTCCACCTTTCCCCGGGGTAACCGGATGGGACCGCCCTGCCCTAACACGTAATCACCATTATCCGTTACCAGATACTCATTCATATCTCTGGAAAAATTCCCGTTCCGGGAATACAACGGTCCCTGATCCGTCTGCACCACGAAATACCCGTCGCCATTCAAGGCCAGATCCAGCGGATTATCGGTCTTGTGCAAGATCCCCTGGGTTAAATCGGTCCGTTCCCGTTCTTCCAGCCGCAACCGGCTGTCAAAAGAGGGTTGGTCCGGATCCCGGGACAGGAGGTCTTCCAGAATGTTATTAAAATACAGGCTGCGTTTAAATCCGGGGGTATTCACATTCGCCAGATTGTTTGCGGTAATCTCCAGCTGGCGCATCCGACCCACCATACTTGCGAGTGCAGCATGAATATTTCGCATTGTGTTTCCGTCCTCGTGGTCGCCTGGGGCGAATTCGTTTGGCTGTTGAATTATTCGTCGTTCACCACACTATTCAACAAACACAATGCCAACTGACTTCTTTTCCGGGGAATTACTCTGAAAGCTTTTACTTTCAGGACTTAGCACGGGTCGACTTGGAGTAAAGAATCGAGCTAGAGTGAAAGAAGAGGAAATAATTTCATTTTACTGACATTCAATGGGAGGATTTTTCCGTCTACCGGGCCAGGTACTCTTTGGCCTGATCCACTTTCCCGACAATTTCCACGGTTTCGGTTTCGTGGAAGGACCGGAAAGATTCCACCAGATACGGCGAGTTACTCACGATACAGATTTTGATCCCGAGCTTGGTCTGGTGATTGGTGACCTGCCCCAAATCCTCCAACTCGTGGAATCCGATGTCGTGGACGGTGGAATAGTCCAGCAGGAACCGCTTCTTCCCCAGGCTTTTATGCATCATAATCCGGTGCAGAATCTCCCGTCCGGCGTGTTGGCTGAGGGTGGGCTTCCTTTTCAACACAACCAGCGCCCCTTCCATCGATTCCTCCACCAGGTTTACCCCGAAGCTGCCGTCCAGAAACTCCCGCAGGCTCTGCCCTTTTTTCGGAGGAACAATCAGCCGTTCGAATCCCGAACTCCGAACCTTTTTATACACTTCCTCGGTTTGCTGCTCCCGGGAAAACAGGAAATACTTCAGGTTGCCGCCGCCGAGCGTTTCCTGACACCGCTTCAATATTCCATAGGCGTCTTCCTGGTAATCGGGGTAATTAATCAGCACAAAATCCGGATCCCAGTTGATAATGGTTGCAATTAATTCCGAGCTGTTGGTCACATTGTTGACTTCATACGCATTTTCTACCTGCTCGACATACCAGTCGTACAACTTGTCGGATTTAGCCATCAGCAGAATTCGGTAACTGATTTTGGCTTCCCGCCGGCGCTCCTCCCGGGGCAACTTCCGGACTGCCTGGCTCCAGAGTTCCCCGAGCTTCTCCAAAAAGTCTCCTTCGGGAATGGTACTGGAAATGACGTTTTTCCCGGAGGTCGCCTTATCGTCCAGCCGCAGCACCGGAATGTGGCGCCAGTTGGCGCTGCCGGCGATTTTCTTTTCCAGTTCCGACGCATCGAAGACTTTAAGATTATTATCAAGGATAATGGTATCCGGTACGCTGGATTCCAGCAACCGCAGGCCTTTGAGGGAACTATCCGCCTTGATGGATCGGATACCGTTCTCGACAAGAAAGCGGTGAAAGCGATTCTGGGTAATCCGATCACTGGAAACGACCATCACGATGGACGGCAGGTTGCCGGCCTCGGCCCCACCGGCGTTTCCGTCACCGCTCATACTGGCCGTTTTGCCGTCACCCAGCACCTGATCAATCTTTTCCCGGACCGCCTGGAGCCGAAACGGTTTGAGTAAATAATCCACGGCCCCCAGGGCGATGGCTTCCCGGACTTTCTCTTCGTGCGACACCGCGGTGAACATCATGACCGGAATGGATCGCCATTCCCTGTGTTCCTTGATTTTTTTCAATACTTCGAATCCGTCTACCACCGGCATCATGGCATCGAGTAAGATTAACTGGGGGATCGCCTTTTCCAGATAGCTGAGACCTTCGATCCCGCTGGGCACTTCCACACTGTCGTACCCCATGCCTTCCACGGCTTTTTTTACCAGTTTACGGACTACCGGATCGTCATCAATGGTAAGGACTGTCGGTTTCATCCCGCTGACTCCAGATATGCCGAAAGTTCATGAGCTATAGTTCGGGTATTGATCGGTTTTTCGATAAAGCCGACACAGCCGACTTCGAGCGCCTGTTCTTTATCCTCCGGCCGAACATTCGCCGAAATGGCCACGATAGGTATCTGCTGCGTCCCGTTCATTCGCTTGTACTGGTCTACGAATTCGTATCCGCTCATCCCGGGCAGCTGCAGGTCTAACAAAATGAGATCCGGCTTGATGGCCGCCAGCTCATGCAGCGCCTCCTCTGCACTATTAAAGATAGTAACCGCCAGTCCGGCGGACTCCAGCACCTTCTGGATCAAACGGGAATTGAGTTTGTTGTCCTCAACCAGCAGAATTTTTTTAGCCATGGGAGACAGCGCTTTCGGACTGTACTGCTTCCTCTTGCACCGGATTAACCGGGATGGTGAAATGGAACGTGGTCCCCTCGCCCAATTCACTTTCCACCCATATTTGCCCCCCGTGCAATTCCACCAGTTTTTTCGCGATGGGCAAACCGAGTCCGGTCCCTTCGTATTCCCGGCTATGCGATCCGTCCACCTGCCGGAATTCGTCAAAAATCAGATCGTAATTTTCTTTATCGATCCCGATGCCGGTGTCCGTTATAGTGAATCGGATGACCGACTCGCCCCCCGCCACCTCGGTGGTGATGTCGAGGGAGATTTCACCCCCGGTGGGCGTGAACTTGCTGGCATTCCCCAGCAAGTTGAGCATCACCTGCTTGAGTTTCTTTTTATCGATCAGGATCGTGGCGATCTCATCGTCGATATGTTGCTGATACTGCTGGTTTTTACTCTGCATCACCCCGCGGATGGTATGCCGGATTTCCTCCACGAATTCCCGGCAATCGATCTCTTCCAGATACAGCTGCATCTGTCCCGAACGGATTTTCGACAGGTCCAGAATATCATTGATCAACGACAGCAAATGCTGTCCGCTACTCAGAATATTTTCGATGAACTCCGTCTGTTCATCGTTCAGGTCACCGGTCAGGCCGTCAATCAGCACTTCGCTGAAACCGATGATAGAATTCAGCGGAGTGCGCAACTCATGGCTCATGTTGGCCATGAACTCATCCTTGAACTTATTCATCTTGGCCAGTTCCGCGTTCAGCCGCTTCATTTCCTCATTGGCCGTGGTGAGTTCTTCGATCCGTTCCTGAAGTTTGGCCACCAGTTCTTCGCTGTATTGCCGGAAGTATTCGTTCCGTTTCTGCTCGGCAATTTCCTCTTTTTTCCCGGAGAGATACTCCTCGACCTGGCCGGCCAGGTTGAACCAGTCGATGGGTTTGGGGATAAAACCGGTACACCCGGCGGCAAGGGATTTTTCCCGTTCTTCCTTGGTATTATTCCCGGTAACCGCCACGATCGGTACGTTCTTGAGTTCCGTGATGGATCGGATCCTGGTGGTCGCTTCATAACCACTCATACTGGGCAGCTGCAAATCCATGAGAATCAAATCCGGGCGAAACTCCTGGGCCTTCTTAATCCCTTCCAAACCGGAGGCCGCCGCGGCTATCGTGTACTTATCCTGTAAAAAACGTGCAACCAGTTCCCGGATATCCGGTTCATCCTCGATGTGCAAAACCTTATGTTTCGTCATACTTCTGCTCGATCTTTAGCATGCTCACTCCGTCTGCCGTATAATCCTCGATATCCATTTCTTTCAGAGAAAGCAGTTTGTTCAATACCGCCACGATGCGCTGTACCTGTAAGTTGATAATTTGAAAGCGCTCTTTTATATCGGTCTCCCCGTCCAGTTCCTTAATCTCGTCGAAATCATTTTCCAGGAGATGTAGATTTCCGGTGATAATTGCCAGGGGATTATTGATTTCATGGCTAAGTTTGACGGCCATCTGGCCGATAAGTGCCAGCTTCTCCGACCGAACCAGTTTATCCTGCGTTTCCCGGAGTTCCTGGTTCACCTCTTCCAGCTCGATGTTTTTCTGCATTAATCGAACGGTAGACTTCACGTTCTCGATAATACCGGCGATCTGTCCCCCGATGATCTGTAATTTCACCAGGTCGTTTTCCTCGAACGCGTTCGACTCCGAATGCCCACAGTTGAGAACCCCTACCAGCTTTTCTTTTACCAGGAGCGGAACACTCAGGAAGCTATGGATTTCATCCTGATCCGACTTTTTACTATTCCGGATATTTCCCAAATTGATCGGCCGTTTGATCTGCGCGGTCCAACCGGAGAGGCCTTTTCCCATTTTAAAATTAAACACGCTCAGGAGATCGATTTCGCCCCCCACGTGGGTCACCAGTTCCAACTTTTCTGTCCGGCTATCGTATAAATAGAGCGAACTCTTCTCATACGGAATAATTTGCCGGGTCAACTTTAGCACATTGGTGAAAACTTCCTCCGGGTTCTGATCCACCTGGAGCAGCTTGGTGATATCAAACAGCACTGACTGTAATACTTCGTTAAACTCGTTCATGAACGTTTCTCTTGGGTTGTTAAAATCTTTTTCACCAGTTCCATCACCGATTTGTACACGACCCGATCCTGGGGAGTGAGTTCCTTTCGTATATCGACCCGTGCATCATCCGGGGTTTTCGGATTTCTATCAGCCATCTGAAGTCTCGCCGGCTTTCGGGGACGACTGCGTCACGGCATGCCCGTTCATCCGGGGAAAAGTAATGGCAAAGAGTGTTTCATCGGCCTGTTCGTCGATCACTTGCAGGTGTCCCTGATGTTCCTCAATCACCCGCCGGCAGATGTTCAAACCAAAGCCGCTCTGCAGCTTTCCGTTCGATTCGAAGGAGCTGGCCGTCGAGCCAGGCTTCGTCTCCTGTAACCGCTGCCTCGTTTGGCGGAGGTTGATCTGCCAGGTGGCGCTCTCGGCAGCGTCCGCCTCCGGCCGACTCACTTCACAAGTGAGTGTCCCCCTGTCAGCCATTCCCTGGAGAGCATTTTGGACCAGGATCATGAGGACCTGCTCAATCTGGCTTTTCACCCCGTGGACATAGGCCTTCTCCCGGGGATACCGTTCCACGACCTCGATATTTTTAAAATCGACCACCTCCTGGGCCAGTGCAATCGCGGATTGGATCGATTCGACCACGTCAATTTTTTCGTATTGGTCCGGAGATTTCCCGGAGTAATTCTGGATGCTCTTGGCCAGGGAATCGATTCGCTGGATTTGCGGCTTGATTGCCAACAGCAAATCCCGGTCCTGGTCAGTTAAGTTTTCTCGGGAGAACAACACATCCAGCTTTTCCAGCACCATGGTGAGCGGAGCACTGATGTCGTGCGCCAGCATGCCGGCCATGACCCCCAGAGAATTCATCTTGTCAGACTGGGAGAGCTGTTCATTCATCATGGCCAGTTTCTGATTGCGCCGTTTTAGTTCCTCAATGATTTCCGCCAGCTCACCGGAGGGTTCCACCGGATCCCCGTTCAATTGCCTCAAATGTTCCTGCAGCTTGTGTTCGACCTCTTCTTTCTCTCTTCGCACCATGTAAAATTCCAGCGCGCTTTCGATGGTATTTAAGAACTCAATCTGCTCCCAGGGTTTCTGGACAAACCGAAAGACCCCAACCCGGTTGATGGCTTCGATGGAGACATCTAACTCGGCGTAGGCGGTCATCATAATTCTGATGACCGCGGGGTGCTCTTCCCGCACTTTTTCCAGAAACTCCACTCCTTTGATTTTGGGCATTTTATAATCGGAAATCACCGCCGCAATTTCCTCCGATTCCAGGATTTCCAAGGCTTCCCGCACGGAATCGGTCGTGATAACACCGTAAGGCTGTTTCTTCAGGGTAGACTCCACCACTTTTAACAGAATCAGTTCATCGTCTACCACCAGCACTTTCAGATCTTCGTATCTTGTCGGATCAATCATATTAACCTGCATAAGTTTGTTGTATGTTATTGGAGGTAAAAAGCCGGGCATAATCGACCGCCAGATCCTCCACCAGATTCACTCTCACCCCGGCTTGCGTGTAGCCATTATTCCGCAGTTGCCGGTAAAACTCAGGAAGCAGATTCTGGACCAACTGAGCCAGATCCGCCCGATTGACTTCAATGGCTCCCGCCAGATCTTTCATACGATAATCCAGCAAAAAATGCATCGTCCAACCGTTCCGGCACGCCATGAGTATTGAAAGCCGAGCGGGCTCTTCGTCCGAAGCCTTCTCCCCGGCTTGCCAATAGGTTAGCGCCGCCACCCCGTTTGCATTCTGCCACCAGAAGGGAAAATACGTCCCCAGCCAGCGCCCGCTCTCCCACATTAATCCCCGAATAAAGTGCCATTGCTGCCAGTGAAGTTCGAGCGAATGGCGCACCCGGGAAGCAATGTCGGTATTCCCGGTGATCAGGTGTATCAGGCGCGGCAGTTCTCCCAGAGCACGCACGGGATCCATAACCGTTTGCAGGTTGGCCCGGAGGCCGATTTCACCGGCCAGTTGGTCCAGAAATGCCGGGGAAAAAATTTCCTTCCCGGTGTTCAACCAGGCCAGCACCGCCTGGATCTGATCTTTGCTTTGCGGATCCGCTAGCCACAGGAACCTCCTCCAGAATGAGGCATGCTCCCGTACCTGTTGCATCAACTGGGTAATCGTTCGATCGGCATCCGCCGTTGAAAGCATGCGGACCATGTTGTCAGTGATCGGGATCTCCTGCTCTAGCAGTGTTTGAATGAGTTGGGCCATTTTCCCGGAGAAACGGGTGGAACCATCGAGTGAATCCATCACCTGCAGATGCGGCCTGGGGTGGGTTTTCACCACCCGCAACAGCAAATCCTCTCCGGAAGAAACGGTGACCGAGGTCGAGGCGATTAAGTCATGGCCCCGAATGCGGGCGCGGATCATACCTTCGCCGAGGATTTTAATCACCGTGCCCCGGACCAACTGGCCGGTTTTAAACCTCGGAAGCCCGGAACCTGCCGCTTTTCTCTGGAGTCCCCTGGAGGGACGTACTCTTGAAACCGCCAAAAATTAATTCCCCCATCGCTTCAGGCGTAACAATTTGGCCTCTTCCTCTGAAATGTGCATATGCCGGGATAATTCCCGCACCGATTCATGGGCGAACTGTTCACTCACCATGCGTTCTTTCCGGAGAGTTGTGTTGGCCTCGTGTTCGGTCTGGTTCCCGATTTTCAGGAGCAATTCCACTTCTCCCCGGCTCATATTCAATTTTTTCGCAATCAGATCGGGCGCCATGTCCATCTGCGAAAGCGTGTAGACCCTGGATTGTTTGGGCAGAATATCCTGCATCCGCTGCCGTTCGGGATAGTTCTTCAATCGCTCCCGGATTCGATCCGCCCGGGTCTCTTCCTCCGGTCGCTCGGCAGACACGCCCGCCGGATCGGGAGCCATCTCACCGGACTCTTTCGGCCGGGCCACCGCTTCCTCGCCGGCTCCCGCTGCCTGTTCCGTACGCAGCTTTTGGTTGATCTCCTCCAGGAAGGACTGAAATTCCACCGCACCGAGGGACTCCTCTTCTGCCTCGGGCGTGCTGTTTCCGGACCGATTAACCCGGTGATAGAGCCATCGGCTTCCCACCCCCACCCCCGTTAATACGGGGACTACCGCTATCCACCACCAGGCCCGGGCTTTCTTCCGGGTATCCCGGCCGGCAATCCCGGTTTGAATTTTTTCTTCGACGACATGGCTCCCCGGCGGCAGATCGTCGGTGTACACCGACGCTTCGGCGGCGGCTATCCGTTGATAATATTCATACCACTCGATCCCGGCCGCACCGGTATCTCCGATATGCTCGAAGTATCGCGCGAGCGCCAGCACATCTTCCGATCCCGCCGGTTGCCGGTGGTATACCTTCGAATAGACTTTGTTATACCACCCATATTGCTTGTGTTGACGCGCCTGCTGCAGAATGCGCAGTAACACAGGATCCCGGGGGGCAACGGGCATGCTGTCCAGGGCCGCAGTGAGTTGCTGCTGCTCTGCCGGTTGCAGGGCGCTATATTGGCGGGAGCCGTAAGCGACGGTTTTTTCCCAGGTGTTTTGTGCCACCTCACCGTCAAACAGAATAGAAATGCCGGCTTTCCCGTTTCGGGACACCACCGGATGGTTTTCGCCGCCGGGGATCCTGAAATCCATGAGATATGACTGGTCGGCGTTGGTTTCCCGGAGGATTTCCACCGGGAAAAACTGCCAGAGAGGCGAGGCGACTTTTTTGAGCCGGCTTTCGGTAACACCGGGAATTTTTAACCGGAATGTTTGCGGATCGAGAGTCAGTAGAGAGCAGACCGGCGCCGAAGCCATGCGCACGGTGAGCGCCGCCGTTCCCTGCTCCGTAAAGCCGATCTGCATGCTGGGTTGTTCCGTACCGAAGGTGATCCCGGTGAACCAGCAAATCAGGAAGATGGCAACTATGCCGGTGATCCTGATAAGTTTCCATGAGTGTACTGAATTAGTTGTCTGCATGATTATACCTTAATGTCGATATTTGTCCCCACCTCATTCTCATCCTGGGTATCTGCATCCGGGGGTTTTGGGGAAGATTGCCCATCGGGGAGCTGGCGCTGGCTGTGTTCGCCGGAATCCGCGGCCTCCTGTTGGTTTTCTCGATCGCCCTGGTTTTGTTGGTTTTCTTCGTCGTCCGTTTTCCGTGCCATCTTGAGTTGATCCGAGAATTTCGGCGTATCCTGCCCCGGATCCTTCTGTTTTGCCGGATCTACCCGCTTCGTTTTCCCAACACCCTGGAGCCTGTTGAATAACGGCGATTGATTGATCCGTATGTCCATAATGACTCACCTCAATAAATTCTCCAGATACACTAAGACCTTCGTGTGAATCTGTGAAATCCTGGATTCTGAGAGCCCCAGAACCTCCCCGATCTCTTTGAGGGTCAGTTCTTCGTAATAATAGAGGGCAATCACGAGTTTCTCTTGGTCAGGTAATTGCTCGATTACCTGGACCAGCCGATCCTTTTCATCTTCTCTGACCAGTTCATCCAGCGGATTGTCGTGTTCGACCTGTTCTACTTTCTGTTTGATACTGTACCCGTCTTCATCCTCGGAAGTACCGTATTGAAAATCCAGCGAGAGCATGTAGCGCTTGGAGACGTCATCCAGCATCTTGTAATAATCATCTACGGAGACGCCCAGATCCTCAGCAATTTGTTCATCGGTGGGAAACTGCCCGAGTTCCGCTGTGAGTTCCTCAATAGCCGCTTCGATGCGCCGGTGATTGTCCCGCAGGGATCGAGGCCCCCACTCGACTCTCCGGAGGGTGTCGATCATGGCCCCGTGAATGCGAGGATAGGCGAAGGTTTTAAATTTTACATTCTGATAGGGATCGTATCGGTCGACGGCTTCGATCAGGCCGATCACCCCGCTATGGAACAAGTCGTCCCAACTCAGGGTGGGCGGCAGGTTCCCGGTGATCCGGCCGGCAATATATTTCACCAGGGGGAGGTATTGTTCCACCAGTTGAGCCCGGATGTCCGTGGAGCCCGTCTTGGTGTACTCTTCCCAGAGTTCCTCAACCTCGTTCGCGGTTTTCTGTTCAATCTGAATGTTGTTGGAAGTAAACATGGCTCTTATCTCTAACTGTTTTCGTTGGGTTCTGCCTGGGGAGTCTCCAGTGGTTCATTCTGTTCGGCCGTGTGTAAAACCCACAGATATCCATACCGAATTGACAATCCGAGAAAAACCAGTACGGTTATCCACACGCCCGCCCGCCAGGCAGCGGCGAAATAGGTATACCCCACCAGTTTGTACAGCAACACGATTCCTAAGTATATCAGGAGAACGACATTGGTTAAGAACTCTTGCATAGCAGTCTCTCCTATCCTATGATTTGAAATGAATTGATTGCATCGGGCTTCTCGAATCCCAGCGCCGCAAGGATGTCCAGAAAAAGTGTCCGCCATTCACGCCCGGCCTCCTGTAGAAGCAGCGGGGCCTGCGTCCGGGCCGACAGGGCGATTTCCTGAATCCACGGGATCGCACCCCAATAATACAAGGGCTGTTCCAGCACATTTTGCACCATCACCTCCAGTTGTTTAAACACCATTCGCGGATCTTCATCCTGCCGGTACTGGTTCACCACGAAGCCCAGAGTCCGGACTTCCTGGGACATATACAGCGCTTTAATCAGTGCGTATGCATTGGCACAGGAGGTAGGATCCGGAGTCGTTACGATCATGACATAATCTGCCACCAGGCTCCATTCGATAACCCGCATTCCCAACCCGGCTGCCGTATCGATGAGAATCAGTTCATACGCCTGCTTCCATTGTCGTACCAAATCGCTCAGAACGGCGGCGGAGGCCTGCACCCGCAACTGCCCCTCGGATGCCAGAGGATGTCCGGCCAGAATATCAGTTGTCGCATTTATTGGCTGCAACGTGTTCTCCCAATGGGCTCGTCGTGTCAAAATCTCTTCCCAGGTACCCTTCGCCCGATGGTTCGTCAGGGTCATCAGGTTCCCCAACAGAAAATCCCCATCCACCAGCAGCGTGTGTTTTGGTGTCGCCAGCCCCAAATTCAAACTCAGGGTGGATTTTCCAACCCCGCCCTTCCCACTGCACACCGTCACCACCTTGCCCGCACTTGCGTCGTCCATCTGCCGCGCCTCGATGAGCTGAGCCAGGTGCTTTCGCTGAATATATTCCTGAAGTGCAAGTGCCTGTTCGTTCATTACAGATCTCCGAATAACAATTCGCAATATCCGGCGAAAGTCCCCACCATGATATCTTCCGGGACATGCTGCCCGTTGGTGAAGTAACTGACCGGCCAGGAAAACTGCTGCAACATCGAAAGCACCGACCCCACGGCTTCCGCTTCATCGGTTTTCGAAATCAGCAGATCCGTAATGGGCAACACGGAAAATCGGTTGGCGATCGCCCGGAGCGTGGCTGTGGAGGTCGTGGCGCTCAGCACCAGGTGCATCTCATGGGGGTGTGCTCCTTCCAGGATCTCCTGGATCTGCTGCACATTATCCGTATCGTTTTGACTCCGGCCGGTGGTGTCGATGTAGATATACTCATAATCGGCAAAATCCCTGATCGCCCGTTCCATTTCTTCTGCGGTGTAGACCACCTGAATCGGCACCTCCAACAGATTGGCAAAGGTGCGGATCTGATCCGTCGCCGCCACCCGGTAGGTATCCGCGGTGATCAAGGCCACGGTTCGTCCCTCTTCCAAAGATTTTTGGGTGGCCAGTTTGGCAATCGTGGTCGTTTTTCCGACCCCGGTGGGACCAACCAGCGCGATAATCCGCTGTGATTCTTCCACCTCGAGAACCGGGGACTCCAGAAAAATACCTTCGATCATCGATTCGATATGATCGTGGATCTCCTCCCGGGTGGCCTCTTCTCCCAGTTCCCGTCTGGTTTCGCGGATCATATTTTTAATGAGGTAGGAATCCATCTCTTCCTGGGTGAGAAAAAGATACCATTCCCGGTAGGGAGCGGGCAATTTCTGGAGATCAGGGTATTGCATCTCCACTGTTAATCGTTCAATAGTTTCCTGCATTTTCAGAATGGTCTCCTGCATCTGCCCGTTCTGATCCACCGCGACCGCTTCTACCGGCGCTTCTGCGGGTTGCGCCGCGGCGACTTCCGCAGCCGGTGCCGGCTGCTGATAAATCCCTGCCGTTACCTCTACCTTCTCCTCCGGATTTCTCTGTGCCACTTCCGGTAAATTCCGGGTATTCAGGATCACCGCATCCGCCCCGAACTCCCGGCGAATTCGGTGCATGGCGTCCCGTACCGACGCCGCTTTGACTTTTTGAATCTTCATGGCTTGCCCAGTCATCAAGCGCTGCCCATCCTTCCTTTATTCCTGGATTTCAACCATCCCAATGGATTCCACTTCGATATTCATTGTTAATTCCCCATACGACAGAACGACGGCATCCGGGTATTCCGGCTCGATTAACATTCGGAGATACGGCCGCAGGGCCGGGGTGCATAAAATGACCGGCTGCAACCCCTGCCCGTTCATTTTATCATTAAATTCCTGAAAGGCCTGATACAATTCCTGGACCTCATTCGGTGTGAGTCCCAGGGTCCCGATATTATCATCCTGGGCATTCTGAATGGTGCGGGTCATCCGCTGTTCCAGCCGGGGATCCAGAGTCATGCAATAAAGTTTGCCGTCGTCCGCTTTAAACTGGTTACAGATCACTTCCGCCAGCGATCCCCGTACGTATTCCAGCAGCATCTGAGGATCCTTGGTCTGGGGTGCAAAATCGGCCAGCGCCTCCAGAATGATGACCAGATTTTTGATGGGAATTTTTTCTCTCAGCAGACTCTGGAGCACCTTCTGGATGCCCCCCAGATTGATCACGTTCGGGAACAATTCGTCAATAAGCGCCGGATGTTCCTCTTTCACCGCATCGATAATGTTTTGGACCTGCTGCCGGGTCAGTAATTCGTGGGCATGCTTCTTAATTACTTCCATGAGATGGGTGGCGAGGACCGCCTCCACTTCCACCAGCGTATAGCCCTTGAGTTCGGCCCGCTCCCGCTGGGATTCGGTGATCCAGACCGCGGGCATGTTAAACGTGGGTTCCCGGGTTTCAATCCCATTGATTTTCCCGCTGGCCGTGCCCGGATCCAACGCCAAATAATAGCCCGGCATCAATTCCGCACTGGTGACCGGGGTTCCCCTGACCAGAATCCGGTACTCATTCGAAGAGAGCTGCAGATTATCCCGCACTCGAATCGGAGGAATCACAATCCCCAGTTCATGGGCCACCTGCTTTCGGAGCGCCGTGATGCGTTCCAACAGGTCTCCCCCCTGGGATTCCTCCACCAGCGGAATGAGCCCGTACCCGATTTCAATTTCCAACGGGTCGACCTGGAGATAGGCCTGAATATTATCCTGGGCCGGCAATGGTTCGGCCTGTTCCTCCTCCGCCTCTGCTATTTTTTCCGTCACCGGTGTCTGCTGGATCCGGCGCACGGCTACCATTCCCACACCGCCGGAAATCAACAGGAACGGCATCACCGGAAACCCGGGCATTAACCCGAAGAAAAAGATAATCACCGCTGCAACCAGCAGCGCCTGGGGTCGGGCCATAAACTGGTAGATCATGGCCTCACCCAAATTCTGCGTAGAAGAAGATCGAGTCACGACGATACCGGCAGATGTCGAGATGATGATGGCGGGAATCTGGCTCACCAATCCATCGCCGACGGTCAGCAAGGTATAGGTTTGAAGGGCTTGGGTGAATCCCATGCCGTTCTGGGCCATGCCGATCACCAATCCGCCGATGATATTGATGATGGTAATCACCAAGCCGGCAATGGCATCGCCGCGCACGAATTTACTAGCCCCGTCCATGGCGCCGAAAAATTCCGCTTCCCTGGATATCTTTTCCCGCCGCATCTTGGCTTCCCGCTCATCGATGAGTCCCGCGTTCAGATCCGCGTCAATACTCATCTGCTTGCCGGGCATGGCGTCCAAAGTGAATCTGGCCGCCACTTCGGCAACCCGCTCCGCCCCCTTGGTGATCACAATGAAATTGATCACGATGAGAATCAGGAAGATCACAAATCCGACGACGTAATTCCCCTTCACCACAAAATTACCGAAGGTCTCGATAATCTGACCGGCATAGCCATCCCCCAGGATGAGCCGGGTTGTCGCGATATTCAGAGACAGCCGGAACAGGGTGACCAGCAGGAGCAATCCCGGGAAAATAGAAAATTGGAGCGGTTCCGTGATATACATGGCACTCATGATGATCGTCAGCGCCAGGGCGATATTCATAGCCAGGAACACATCCATCAACCCCGTGGGGAGCGGGATAATCATAATCCCGAGGATCAATACGACCCCGACGGTCACCACCAGGCTCGGGATTTTTTTCAGATGATTCAACATGGCTTACATTCCCTGTTTCAGACGAAAGATCTGGGCCAGCACTTCCGCGATCGCCCGGTAAAATTTAGCCGGGATTTCCTGGCCGATTTCCACCGAATCGTACAGCGCTCTTGCCAGGGGAGGATTCTCTACCATTGGAATATCGTGCTCGGCAGCGATGGCTTTGATCCGTTGTGCGATTTTCCGCATCCCCTTCGCCACCACCACCGGGGCGTCCATATCCGCACCGTGGTATTGCAAGGCAATGGCATAATGAGTCGGGTTGGTGATCACCACATCCGCTTCGGGGACTTCCTGCATCATCCGCCGCCGGGCCATCTCCTGCTGCAGACTTCGGATCCGGGATTTGATGAGCGGATCCCCTTCCATCTGTTTATGTTCCTCTTTGACTTCCTGCTTGGTCATCTTCAATTTTTTAGTGTGCTGATATCGTTGGTAGATATAATCTCCGGCCGCTAAAAACAGGAGGGCGATCACCACTTTCAGCAGCAGCTCCATCCCGACTGTACCGACAAAATTGAGGATGCCGCCGATACTTTGATCGGCCAGGACGAAAAATTCCTGGAAATGTCGTTTGAGAACGAGATAAACAATGGTACTCACAATCCCCATTTTCACTAAACCCTTGACCACCTCGAACAGGGCATTCATGGAGAACAGCTGCTTCATCCCTTTCAGAGGATTAATTTTACTCCAGTTCGGTTTCATCGCCTCCTCGGAAACCCGAATACCCACCTGCCCGAAACTGGCAAGCAATCCCAGGAACAGCATCACGGCGAAAAACGGGAGCAAGCCTTTCATAATGTAGCTGGCACCCTGCCATGACAGGGCCGGCAGCGAATCCGGGGTGATGTTATATGTATCGGCATGCCCGAATACCTCCCTGCCCAGGCCTTCGAACTGTCGCATCAGAGCCGGGCCAATAAACAAGAACAGCAGTACCCCCCCGAACAGCAGCAAGGCGGTATTCACCTCCGCGCTCTTCGCGACCTCTCCCTTTTTCTGGGCATCATGCTTTCGTTTGGGAGTTGGTTGTTCTGTTTTTTCCTGAGAGCTGGCTGCCATGATCCTTTAGGGCCGTATCAGTTGAATGATGTTATAAATATTAATTCTCGACACTTCGTATAACCGCTGAAACAGTTGGCCGAAGATGGGCAAGGAAACTATAATAATAATCATGCCGCTCATAATTTTAACCGGGAATCCAAAAATGAACACATTCATCTGGGGGACCAGCCGGGCGATCAATCCCAGAGAAATATCGATCAATAAGATGGTCACGAATACCGGCGCCGCAATTTTCAGCGCCACCACGAACACCTGCGCGGTTAAATCTGTGAACATCCGGAAAAACCCGGTTTGATATGACAGCCCGGTCAGCGGAATCACGTCGAAGCTTTCCCGGAGCGCCTGGAATAAAAACCGGTGTCCTCCTATCGCCAGGTAGAGCATCATCGCGACCAGGTAGTAGAACTCCCCCAGCACCGGAACGTTATTTTTGCTACTGGGGTCGAACAACATGGCCATGGCGAATCCCATCTGCAAACTGACGAACTGGCCGGAGAACTGAACCCCTATAAATAACAATTTGGCCACATATCCCAGAGTGGCACCGACCATCACCTCCTTGACGACCGCGTACACAAATCCGGGCGCCGTCTGAAAACTGGCCGGCAACGGAGTGATGAGCGGCAGCAACAAGAGCGCCGTCATGAGACCGAGCCCTACCTTCAGTATCATGGGAATCCGGGAATCCCCGAACACCGGCGCCGTCGCCAACAGCGCCGTGATTCTCACCACGATCAGCAGAATCGTCTGATACTCGAACCAGGTAAAATTGGGAGCCATTTAAAATCCTTGTATGAGCTGGAATAAATTCTGGGTGAATTCGATGACGATTTTGGCATACCAAGGCATAAATATCAGTATGACCAACGCAACCACCACGATCTTCGGGATAAACGTTAAGGTCATTTCCTGAATGGAAGTGGCCGCCTGAAAAATTCCGACCGCCAATCCCACCGCCAGGCTGATCACAAGGATAGGGCCGATAATTTTAAATCCCAGTAACATGGCCGAACGGCCGAGATCCAGGGCCATCTGTACAGTCATGGCATATTCCTATCTAAAACCGTTCACGATTGATCCCACCAGCAGGCCCCACCCGTCGACCAGCACGAAAAGCAGTATCTTGAAGGGAAGTGATATCATGACCGGAGGCAGCATCATCATTCCCATAGACATCAAAACCCCGGCCACTACCATATCGATGATGAGAAAGGGAATAAACAGGACGAAGCCGATTTGAAAGGCTATCCTCAATTCCCCGATGACAAAACTGGGGATCAATACGCTGGTCGGCACCTCCTCCATATTTTGGGGTTTCTGCATCTGACTGATCTGCATGAAAATGGTCAGATCTTCTTCTTTGGTTTGACTGGCCATGAACTGCCGGAGCGAATGCATCGCGGTGTCGAACGCCTCTTTCTGGGTGATCTCCTCATTGAGGTAGGGTACCAGTGCGTGTTCGTGGATATCCTGCAAGACGGGATGCATAATGAAAAAAGTCAAGAAGAGCGCCAGGCCGATGAGTAGTTGATTGGGCGGCATCTGATTCGTCCCCAGTGCCTGTCTGGCGAAATAGAGTACCACAATAATCCGGGTAAAGCTGGTCATTAAAATCAGGATGGAAGGCGCCAGGGCCAGGACCGTCATAATCAACAGAATTTGCAGCGTGACGGAAATATCTTCCGGCTTCTGTGCGCGATCCAGACCGATGGTGATTTTGGGGACAGACTGCGCGTGCACCTCGCCACCAGGCAGCATCCCTGCCAGAAGAACTAACAGCACGATGGCGACAACAAATTTTCCCATAGAAGAGCGCAACATACCGATATGCCTCTCAGTACAAGTCCGGAGCCTGCCGGTTATGGTTTCGAAAGCAGTTTCCGGAACATCCCTCCGAAGTTGTCCCGGACTGGCTTTTGCTGAAAATCGAAGTTATCCCAGTGTTCAAAGTTTTCATATCGATGCAACAGAGTGACGCCCGCATCACTGCTGGCAAGAATGAGCAGATCATCAAATGAACGCACGGCATACAAGGATTGCTTGGGGGAGATGGACATCCGCGAGACGATCTGAAACCCGGTATGGGTGTTTACCGAACTGCTCCCTGAAAACCGGGTCATCATCTGTTTCAGGAACCAGACGAACACAAAGATCCCGACAACCACCAGGATCAGGGCCCCGACGGACTGCAGCGCCAGCCAGAAGGTGTCCGGCGTTTGCTCTCCGGAATCAGGCGGGGCCGCAGCCCGTAACGGTGCCAGCCAGCAGAGTGCCGGCAGCAACATAGCAATTTTTCGGGGTATGGAAGTCGATAGAGTCTTCATGATTCTATCGACATTTTTGCAAGGGATGTGCCAGGTATGTTATTTTATGAAAGGAAACGTCAAACCCTTGTATAGCATAGGTTGAAGCAGACTCAATTTTTCTGCCTTTTTTCCTGCCGCCGGAGAAGTGGAAGAAATTTCCTTTTGGAGTGCGATTTGTTGCAATATTTTCCTCACGACGCCGGCCGAAATAGAATCACCCCCTGAGGCCGGAAATTGTTCGGGCCCCAGAGGGTGTTCACATTGATCTTTGACAGAACCGCCGAGACTGCATCCCGAATATCGGTCGGCAGGTCTCCCGAGAGGCATTGAAGCCCTGGTTTACTGCAAGGATCGAATCTTGGCGGTCGGGGAGAGTATTTCCGTTATCCGTACCCCGAAATTTTCATCCACTACTACCACTTCGCCCCGGGCGAACATGCGATCATTAATAAATACATCCACCGGATCTCCGGAAAGTTTATCTAATTCCAGGATCGAACCCTGGCCGAGATCCAGCACATCTTTGACTGACAACTTCGTCCGCCCCAGTTCGATGGTAATAGGCATCTCCAAATCCATGAGCATATTGAGGTTGGCGCCATTCGACTTCCGGCCACCGTCCTCAAACGTCTGGAACCGGGCGCTGTCCACTTCCACCGGCTCAGTCGTATCCTCATCTTCCTCTACCTCGGATTCGGGTTCCGGCGCCTCTTCCCCGGATAACGCGAGTAACGAGTTCGCCAGTGAGACCGGAACTACTTTGTAAAACGTGTAGGTTTCTTCGGTTGCGGTGGTGAGATCGATTGAAACCAGGGTAACCTCTGTGGAGACATCAGGGGGCTCCGTCACGACCTCCAACCTGATATCGACGGTTTCCACCGCTTCCCCTTTCAGAGAACTCAGCTCCGAAAGATAGGGGCTCAACATCTGGTTCATCAGTTCGGTCAGCGGCTCCAGATGTTCCTCGGCATTGAATTCGGTCTGCGGTTCTTCGCCTCCAATGGCTGTCGCCAAATAGGCTGCCAGTGGATAGGGTAAAAAGAACATCCACCGGTCAAATTCCGGTGTCGCAAATTCAATATCCGCGACAACATGTTCCCGGGCAACAGCGGCGATAAATTCCTCCGTCACGGGGGCAGGCTCATGGATTTCTACAGAGATCTCTTTCCCGGTAACCACCTCCAGGTTCTCGGTGACGATATCGAAAATATTGGATTCAAATTCTTGTAACACATGATTGTTATCAGTTTCCACGATAGGCTCCTTTAATTACGATGCTTCCTCTTCACCGGAGTTCTGTGCTTCCACCTGCTCCAATTCGTGCTTCTGTTCCATTAACAGGTCCACCTGTTCATCCGTCATTGTCTGATCCGATGGCTTGTTCTCTTCCTCGACCATATGCTTCCGGGTAATCTGGATGGCCATTGATTTCCGATGGGCCCCGGGCCGGCCCCAAAATTTGTGCTTTTTGGAGACCAACACCGGGATCTCATCCTCGATGTTGTTATCAGCAATGATCACATCCCCTTTACTCAGGTTCAGAAAGTCCTCAATGGAGATCATCGTTTTCCCCAGGATCGCCTGCACCGGTACCGACATTTTGTGGAGATTCTTCTGAATATTTTCTCTGATTTGCGGTGTCTGTTTCTTTTGGGTCAGTGCGATGTAACTGTGGATGTTCAGTTTGCCGATGACCTTCTCCAGCACGATAAAGGGAATACAGATGTTTAGCGCGTAAGTTCGCTCCCCGATGAGCACATCGAATAGAATCACAATGACAGTTTCGCTGGCCGGCGCAATCTGGACAAACTGTGGATTGGTCTCGAACGAAATGAGTTTCGGCCGGACAGGTGTGACGTCATGCCAGGCTTCTTCGAACTCCCGGAATGCCCGCACCATGATCTTTTCCATCACCTTTTGTTCAATGATGGTGACTTCCCGGTGACTGTCAATTACTTTCCCCGAACCACCCAACAGCCGATCGATCAGAAAAAAGAACAAATTGGGGGGGATCTCAAAAATACAGTTTCCGTTCAGAGCAGCCAGATTCGCGATAAACAGACAGGACGGGACGGAGACCGACATGGAATACTCGGAATAGGTCACCTGATCGATGGTATCGACTTTAATATCGATCATCGTCCGAAGGGTATTCGAGAGATAGGTGGCAAATGTTCGGGCGAACCGATCGTGAATGGTCCGCAACGTCCGCATTTGCTCCTTGGAGACCCGGTCCGGATGGCGGAAATCGTAGACCGATACGTTCTGCCGCTGCTTGGCTTGAGGCTCTTTGGACGCTTCGGCCTTCTGGCTCATTAAAGCGTCAATTTCTTTCTGCGAAAGTAATTTGCTGGTACTCATCGGATCCCGTTATTGTATGACATATTCAGTAAAATAGATTGATTCCACGTCATCTGAATTCAGTTTCTCGTTCACTAAATCCAGGATCTCCTGTTTCAATTTCAGCCGTTCCTCGATGGACACGAACTTGCCCAGGGTTTTTTGGCTTAACAGGGCAATAATCGCATCGCGAATTTGGATATCCCGCGTCTTCAGTTCATCCAGCGCCGGTTGCTGATCGACGCCCAATCCGATGGACATGGCCACGTACCGGCCCCCCTGGCTGCCTGCCGGATTGATGATGAGATCGTTAATCATGTAGATATTCGCATTCAGTTCTGCAGGGGATGGGGTCGTGCTCTCTGTGCTCCCCTTGGTGCTCTCCTCCGCCGGCTCCTCCGCCGAATCCTCCGTTTTACCGGCGTCCTTCTTGGGACTTTCCCTGGGGGATTCGCCACCCGAGGTTGTTTCCGACGCGGTGGCCACCCGCCCGGAATGGTAATACTTCGGCACCACGATTTTCTTATTCAGCATATACGCAACACCCACTTCCACCAGCAGGATTGCTATCACGCCGACCCCAATCAGTATACGTTTACTCCAGCTCATTTGTGTTTCATTTGCCATGGATTAGAATCCTGCCCTCCTCGTACCATCATCCGGTCGTGATACTCGTGCCCTGCCATTTATCATTTGGTATAAAAATTTCTACCCGCCGGTTTTTTTGTTGCCCCTCTTCCGTACTATTGTCGGCTAATGGCTGATATTCTCCATATCCCACCGCCTGGAATCGCCGGGGGTTGACGCCCTGTTTGATGAAATATTCGACCACCGATACCGCCCGGGCCGCCGAAAGCTCCCAGTTGGAATGATATTCATCGTTATCGATCGGGATATTATCAGTATGGCCTTCCACCACGACATCAAAAGCATTGGATTTCAGCACCGTCGCTATTTTATCCAGAATGGGGTAGATATCCGGTTTTAAACCGGCTTTCCCGATGTCAAAGAGCACCGGATTGCTTATCCGAATCCGGACACCCTCGTCGGTCTTTTCATACGAGATGTTATCCTGGATATCCGGGATATTCTGCACCTCCCGGATCACCTCTTCCATGGATTTTTCAAATTTTCGCTGAATCGGCAAGATCCGCCGTTGTATCGGCGGCACCATCACCGTGGTGCGGTTCATTAATCCCATAGCCGCCCGGATGGAAGCCATCGCCTGGGTAAATTTTGCTTTCTCAATACTCGAGAACGAAAAGAGAAGCACAAAAAACGCCAGCAGAAGCGTCACCATATCACTATAGGTGACCATCCACAGCGGGGCTCCCTCCTCGCCTTTTTTCTGTTTACGCCGCCGCTTTGACATCAGGTTCTTTCCGTTTGTCCAGAATGCTCACATCACTTCGGTATTTCGGCGGAATGAACGTATTCAATTTTTGCTCCATCACCCGGGGATTTTCACCGCTCTGGATACTCAAGATCCCTTCGATAATCATCTCCCGCTGGGCGATTTCCGATTCGGACAGGTTTTCCAGTTTCCCGGCAATGGGTAGGAACACCAGATTCGCCAGTAACGCCCCATAGAAGGTCGTGACCAGGGCAACGGCCATACCGGATCCGATTTTGTCGGGGTCATCCAGCGCCTGCAGCATTTTAATCAAACCGATCAGCGTCCCGAGCATACCGAACGCCGGAGAATACGCTCCCATGGCCTTCATAATTTTCTGTCCCCGGGTATGCCGATCCTCCAGGTTCCCGACCTCGGATTCCAGAATATCCCGGATCGATTCGGGTTCCAAACCGTCAATCGCCAGATAGAGCCCCTTTTTCAAAAAATCGTTGTCCAGATCCTCGACGTTATTTTCGATAGCCAGAATCCCCTCTCGCCGGGCATCAATGGATAGTTGCACAATAGTTTCCAGGATATGGTGAAACACCGGCGCTTCATTCTGGAACGCTTTCTTGATCACTCGAAAGACCCCCAGGATTTCCTGGAGTTTGAAATTGATCAAGGTTGCCGAAAAGGTTCCCCCCATCACGATGATGAAGGAAGGCAAGTCAATGAACGAATTTCCCCCGTCCCCACTGAAAACCGAATAGAAGATGAGCCCGAGTCCGGCAATGATCCCGATAATAGTCGCGAGGTCCATATCCTATATCCGCCTGGTTCAATATGCAGGCGCCCTTATATTAGTAAGGGCGCCTGCGCTATCCGGAGGTATTCTATGCCTTTAATCTGACGACTTCTTGCAGCAACTGATCACTGACCGTTATTACCCGGGCATTGGCCTGAAACCCCCGCTGGGCGATCACCATCTTGGAGAATTCCTGTGCTAACTCCACGTTGGACTGTTCCAGGTTGCCACTGGCAATCTTGGATTGGATGGTCGTGCCCGCCGTCCCCAGCACTGCCTGGCCTGAATTGGGAGATTCTTCGTACATATTATCATCACCCCGCATCAAACCGTTGGGATTATTGAACTTGGCGAGTGCAATCTGGGCCAGGGTTTGTGCAACACCGTTATTGAAGTAACCGGTGATCTCACCGTTATCAGCGATACTCATATCTGTCAGACTTCCCGAAGAATACCCGTCCTGGGATTCGACAATCGTGCTGGCAGATCCTGAAAACTGTGAGAGGCCCTCGATGGTCCCGAAGGTTCCCGGTTCCAGGGAAACGTCGACAATGTCCGCTCCATTTCCCGGATCGAAGCTGAACGTCTGGGCACCACTGTCATAGGTGAACGTATCAAGCCGGCCGGAACTGTCAAAACTGACCGTTCCGGTTCCACCGCTGATAATGTTTGCCGAATTGGTGCTCACATCCGCCGACCAGGCCCAACTGTTTGCCGTTTCCGGATTCTTCGTGAAGGTGAAGGTAACGATGTGCGGAGCGCCGGTCGAATCATAGGCGGTAATGGACGCTTTTTGGATATAGTCCTCCGCCTCCTGAATCTGATAATAATTACCGGCTCCGAATACCTGATCAAACTGATCCACGGTGACATCCGTGACGTTCTGGATGTTCACATTCGTCAGTTCGTTGACGGTCCCGCCGTCTCCGTTTATGATCATTGCCCCGGTATCCGGATTGATTTCGACCCCGTCGGAATTATTGATACTGAATGCGGATTCCACGGTATCCACCAGGTTTTGATAGGTGGTCGTACCACCGGTCACCGTCAAACTTACCGGGGTGATCGCGGTCCCGCCAATCTCGCCGGCAATATCGATCTGATCGCCGGCCGCCAGACTTAAACCGACGCCCTGGTTGTTGCGGAGGTTTTCCAGCAGATCGGTACCGCTTGCGACGTGGGAAAACTCCTGGGTCAGGGTGCCGCCGGCCACGGTCGTATCGCCATTGGCATAGGAAAGCCCCTTCCCCAGCTCAGCATTCGTACTGGAAACCTGGAGATTAGTCACTGCGGCGCCCCCGGCATCGGTGAACTGAATCTGACCGGTGGTGGCATCGAAGGTCGCCGTGAGATTACCGGCGTAATCGTTGTTGATTTCACCGACCAGCTCGTTCAGATTCCCGAACAGTTTGTCACCCACCACATTCGTTCCGTCAACGTAGGTGTAGTTTTCCACATTCCCGTTTCCATCGTCAACAGTCACGGTGGTGGAGTTCGGTGCCATACCACTGATCCGCGAAGAATCGCCACTTCCGGGATCCCGGCGCAGCAGCCCCTGAATATCGTAGGTCCCGTCTTCGATGGCGTAAGTGGGATCGTTCTTCAGTACAGTGCCCAGCGCTTCTCCGGCGGCGTCCAGGTTGCCACCTAACTGAATTTCCGTGGTCGCATTGGCAGGAATCCGGGATCCGAAGGGAATCACGATATCTCCGACTGGTGTGGCATCGGAGATCGCCCCCTGCGCGTCCGCCATTTGCCCCTGCAGCACGAAACCGTTATTGGGGCTTACCATCCGGCCGTCGGCGTCCAGTTTAAAATTGCCGGCCCGGGTGTAGTAATCCTGGTGGGAATCGCTGAGCACAAAAAAGCCTTCCCCCTGAATGGCCAGGTCAGTCTTCTGGCCGGTATTCTCCAGGTTCCCCTGTTCGAAATTGGAATCGATACTGCCCACGGCCATCCCTAATCCGATCTGGACAGGGTTGACGCCTCCGCGCTGGTCGGTGGGACGCAACGCTCCGCGAAGCGTCGATGTGAGTGATTCCTTAAAGGTAACTCGCCCGGATTTATATCCGATGGTGTTGACGTTGGCGATGTTATTCCCGATCACATCCATCAGTGTCTGATGGTTGCGTAACCCGGAAACACCGCCAAAGAGTGAGCGAATCATACGTTAACCTCCTTGTTGAAGCACGGACAGGCTTCGCTGTGTCTGTCGGTCCACAGGAAGAGGGCTTCCTCCAAGAGGTCCAGCCTGATTGTCCGTACGTTGTGTTATCATTGCCTTATGCAAGACTCATACAATAATCGTGGAGTCGATATTGGTCACAATGGACTCCCGTAACTGCCGCTGGTCCAGCGCCGTAATCACCGTCCGATTCGGGACACTCACGATAAATCCCTTGTCATGCATCAGGACCAGGGATTCTCTGGCGCCCTTCGACTCGGCTTTCGAGACGGCTTGTCCCAGCTGTTCGAGGTCTTGCGGACTCATCAGAATGTCCCGCTGTGCCATTCGAGCCTGGGCATGAGCCGAGAGTTTCAGGTTTCCGGCTACCCGGTGTTGCTCGATCTCCAGGATGTCGCGGAAACCGCCGGTCGTTTGCCCGGACGGCCCGTTGGCCTTACCCGGCTGTGGCGGACGCTGCAGTCGCTGAGCTTCGCGAATTTTCTGCAGATGCTGAATATCCAAGACCTGACTCCTTCCCCGATTAGGTTCTACTGCGCATCGTCAGTATAAATTGACTGCACATTACCGGTTGTGACTTTGGTGCCTCCAACCAGGAAGGACATGCTCCCGTTGGCACCGAATTCAACGCCGCTGATCTTCCCCTGGATAATCGGCGTGACGGCGATGGCATTATCATCGCCATCTTTAGCGGTCACCTCGTATGTGTAGGTGTCTCCATCCGTCGCTCTCTCCGAGTCATCCAGCCGTCCATCCCAGTTCCAGACATGATCCCCGGCGCCCTGTGCGTCTAACGACACTTTTCGCAACACGTTGCCCTGGCTGTCTTTGATCTGGAGTTGCACCTGCTGGGCGTCCGAACCGAGCTGGTACCGGATCTCGTTATCCCTGTTCGCATTATATGTCAGCTGGTTTCCCAGACCCCGCAAATTCTTTCCGATCAGGTTGGCGGATAACGCATTGGTGATCGACTGGTTCAACTGCAGATTACTGCTGTACATCTTGTCGAATCCATCATTAAGATTCGATAACTGCTCCAGTGAGCTGAACTGAGCCAGTTGCGCGGCATATTCCTCCTGCTTCAACGGTTCCAGTGGATTCTGATGGCGTAGCTGGGTGACCAGAAGATTTAAAAAATCTGTCTTCCCCAGGGCATCATTCCCTAGCGTATTGCCGGAACTCTTCTGCGAAGCGGAAGGAACCGCTGCATTGCCTATCTGTGGTATTTGCATATACGCTCCCTGTCATTTCTTATTACAACACTTATTAGGCAAGGGACATGCCAGACACTACACCGAAAATCAAAAATCTTCAAAATCCTTAGCACTAAAGGCTGCGGAGGAGATATTAATATGGTTCGTTCGAGGAAATGATGAGTGAGAAGCGGAATTTAATTCCTTTTAGAGACATTAGTCTTGCAAAAATTTCCTTAATCATTGCCGCTTTTACTTTATTTTCCGCTCGCACGGCATTCTCTCTTCTCCAGGGATACCCGGCCGGTCCCGGCGGGAAAACACACTGAATAACATTCCGGAATGATTTAAAAGACCATCTGGTCAGACCGGAAACGATAAACGCTTCTCAGAGAGAGTATCATCGCACAAGGAAAGAACTATCGAATGTTGGGATGTCGAACGAAAAAAAACCGGGCGGACTTCAGTAGTTACGCATACAGTTCGAGCCGGCCGTTACCCGAATAATCCGGCGGACGAGTGTGAACCGACGGGATGAGCTCCGCGTCGGAAAGTGTTCCGGGAATCTCACCATCTTCCGGCTGCAATTCAGCCCAGGAATCCCGATGCTGGTGCTGACCGGCTTGTTCCTGGAGAAACCAATGCTGTGCATTCTCCTGGGAAAGATCGGAACGGACATCAACGTCCAGGTGGTTGACTCCGGTATGCTGGTTATGCAGCGCCTGTTTGAGTGCAGGCAGAGAATGCTCAATCAACGCTTTCACTTCTTTGGACGCCGCCAGAATAGTTCCGGACAGCGTATCATCGTGAAACTGCAGGTTCAGATGGACTGACCCCAGGTGCTTGGGATGCAAGACCAGTTGTGCTTTCAGCGCCTGGGGTTGGTTCAGGCTCCGTTGTGCCTTAGCCGCCTGCACCATGGCCTCGATTTTCTGAATGACCTGAAAAATCGGTGCTTTCGGCTGTCCGTTGGCCAGAACTTCCGAGACAGGTTTCTGCATGAGTTGACGAAATGAGATAGATTGTCCATCGGACATTTGATCACTCTCAAGACGTAAAAATTCCCTGGCGAGATTCTTTGCTGCTTGCTCTGTACCGGCGGCGTCCGCCAGGTAGGACTGATGAGTGTTCTGTGCGGGTTGAATGGTCGAGGCAACCTTTCCGTGCGTCCGGACCATGTTAGCATGACTGGCCGCCCGGACTTCCATCCGACCCTGTGATTTCCCCGGCCCCTGACCGACGTTTTCCTTCCCGGTCCTTTTTTCGGAGGACACTTTGACTTTCATCTCCCCCTTCAGGGATTCCAGCAAACCAGCGATCTCTCCTGATAAGCCTTTCCCTAACAACTGCCCCTGGCCAATCCCACTCGCGGGGGTCTGTGTCGATGTGCCCTGGTTCGGTGAAATGAATACCATTCTGGCTGAAGAGCCATCTGCCTGCGCCTGTGAGCGGACCCCTGTCGCGCCTCGCTGTTGGGCCGCCATCCGGCCGGCATTGATGAACTCGTCCGGGGTCGGAGTCGACTGGGTTGCACTATTACCCTGCCGGGCAAAAATTCCGTCGACGGTAGTTTTTTTATTGGCGAACAGAATCAATGGAATTTTCCCATCCCCGGCACCCGGTGATTTAAAATGGATCTGGCCGTCGCGGATTTGGAATTCACCGGCCGTCTTGGCCTGCGGCACCGCCGCCATCTTATTCGAACCGGTGGCCACCTGAGTGAACAGGAGCTGGTAGCTGAACGCAGGGTGAGAGAGATTATTCGATTTACCCTGCGAGTCGGGATGCGGTTGAATCAGCAGATAGCCTGTACCGGCCTGTTGGGTATCTCCATCCTGAATGCTCACCGGTACCAGCAGCTGGATCTTTCCGTTTTCCCATGCCTTCAATAATTTCTGTCCCTCTGCATTACTCTTTAATAGGGACAGGATCTTGGCAAGGAAGCTGGCAACCTTTTTCTGTTCCGCCTCCGTCAGGTGCTTCCCATCGATATAATTAATAACTGCGGCTTTTTCTGACGGGCTCATTGAGGCAAGTTTTTTGTCGGCAGGGGACTTCTTTGCCATAATTGCCACCGATTCGGCGTGCTGTGACGACTCCTGGCCCCCCCTGGCCTTTGCACCTGCATCATTCTTTTGCGTCGAGACGGTCTTATTTTCTGATTCGATGAACCCGGATAAAAAGGACCCGAACTGCTCGCCGTCCTTCTTCTGGGATCGGACTTTTTGTCCGTTAGCCAGGCCGGAGTCGGCAGAATTTTCTATTTTAATCGGGACATAATCCATTAGTTGACGCTCTGCAATTTACTCAGTTTCTCGCTCAGAACCGCCGCCCGATCCGGGGTAACCGCCGTCAACACGTCAGCGGCATCCCGGTCCCGCATCTCGCTGAGAATCCCCACCACCATGGGATCACCGAGTTTTGATAAAATTTTTGCAGCTGCTTTCGAATCCATATTACTATAGATCTTCGCTAATTGTTTGTAATCCGGTGGTGCCGGTGGCGCCTCCGGAGCCGGTTCGCTTGCGGCCTTCTCTGCGGCCTCTGCGGTATTTAATGCAAACTTCGGGCCAGCATTTTCATCCACCGGATTGTCACTTTCACCGGCCGCAAGTGCCTTCGCCGGGGCCGAAGAATCCACCCGGGTCGAATCCAGGGCGGCCTGCAGGCTATCCCCGCCGTCAGTCGCCGAAGAATCCATCTGCGCAACCAGGGAACTATCCGTCCCCTGGCCCGCCAGGGGACCGGAGTCCGGTTGCGGCTTCTCTGTTAACACAATGAGAAAAAAGGTGCCGAAAAATGCGATGATTGATGATATGGTGATATACCCCACCCAGAATAAAATTTTTCTGTTTTTCTTCGAAGCACTACCCGGTTGCTGTTGTACGATTTCGTCTGCCATTGTCCCATTTAGTCATTTTTTCGAAACGGTTTTAACTGTGACATTTCGTCTACGCGCTTTTGTTCTTCGGTGTCTCTTTTCTTTAAAAATTGGTTGTAATAACGCTCTTTGAGTTTATCGATAATATTCGTTTCCTGTGCGGCCTGGAGGAGTTGCGTCCGGTCTTCCTCCACCATTTCGGATGCTTGTACCACTTGTTGATTCTGCTGCTCGACATACTTTTCCACCTGCCGCTGGTACGAAGAGTAGCGATGGAGCACATGTCCCCGCTTCGAAGAAAGATGCTTCTGCTTGAACTCTTCCAGGAATTTTCTCTCCCGCTCCTGTAACTCTTCCAGGTGTACCCGTTGTTCTACCAAGTGTTTCTTGGATGCCGCCAGTTTCTGCTCCTGTATATCCTGCTGGAGCTTTTTAATTTTTAAAACTTTTTGCAGCCTGAAGTTATATTTCGCCATATCAAGATCCCAGCAGGGTTTTCACACGCTGCAGAGATTGATGAAAATCTTCGGATTCCTGAATATCCTGCCGTAAATATTCACGGATGGGCTCAATCAGGGCAATGGCCCGATCGATCCGGGGATTACTGCCTTTCACATAGGCGCCAATATTAATCAGATCTTCCGCTTCTTCATAACTCGCCAGGATCTCAATCAGTTGGTTAGCAATCTGTTTATGTTCCGGTTTCACCACATCAATCATCACCCGGCTGACACTCTGCAGCACATCCACCGCCGGATATTGGTTCATCATGGCCAGTTTTCGGGAAAGAACGATGTGACCATCCAGAATGGATCGGGTGGTGTCCGCCACCGGATCGTTCATATCGTCGCCTTCCACCAGCACGGTATACATTCCGGTAATGCTGCCCCCTGCAGCAGCCCCGGCCCGCTCCAACAATTTTGGTAGCAAGCTGAATACAGAGGGAGTATATCCCTTGGAAGCCGGCAGCTCGCCCACCGCCAATCCAATCTCCCGCTGGGCCATCGCGATACGGGTCACGGAATCCATCATTAACATGACATTTTTCCCCTGGTCCCGGAAATATTCGGCGATAGCGGTAGCGATCAAACCGCCCCGGATTCGGATCAACGGCGCCTGATCCGAAGTCACCGCAATCACCACGGATCGCTTTAAACCTTCTTCGCCGAGGTCCTTCTCAATAAAATCGCGGACTTCCCGGCCCCGTTCCCCGATTAAGGCAATGACGTTGATATCGGCATGGGTATTTCGAGCGATCATGCCCAACAGCACGCTCTTTCCCACCCCGCTGCCGGCAAAGATTCCCACCCGCTGCCCTTTGCCGCAGGTCAAACAGGTATCGATCGCCCGAATGCCGGTAATCAGCGGTTCGATAATCCGGGTTCTGGAAAGCGGATCCGGCGGTTCATTATGGATGGGCTGCATCTTATCGCCCCGGATCGGTCCCTGATCATCCAATGGGCGTCCCAGACCGTCCAGGACCCGCCCCAGGAGTTGCGGTCCGGCGGGAATGACCGAGGAATGGGAATTTTTTTGCACCACATCGCCTGGCGAGATCCCACTGACCTCGGCATATGGGATCAATAAAATCTGGTCATCCCGAAAGCCTACTACTTCGGCGATGGTATTTTTATCGCTTTCCTGACTCTTTATCACACAGGTTTCCCCAACCGAGGCTCGCGGTCCGCTCGCTTCAATGACCGATCCCACAACCTTGCGGACCCGGCCGTGTTTTTGGATCAATTCAGCATTTTCTATTACCGGTATCAAATGTTCGAACAAACGCTTAGCCCTCTTCCGTCACATTTTGATATAACTGTTCAGCAAGATGATCCAGTTTAGTTTCGATGGTGGCGTCGATACTCTCCATATTCGTATGCAAGATACAGCCGCCCCGGGCGATCTCCGGATTCTTTCTCATTTGGATGTTCTCCGGCAACTCATCCAGAATGGTTGACTGCCGGAGGATGTAGGCGTAATCCGCCGGATTCACTTCCAGCGCAAGGACTTCCAGATTCCTCGCATAGTCCAGTGTTTCTTTAATAATATGCCGAATGGCCTCCGGATTTTGAGAGATTTCAGCCTTGATGACCTGCCGGGCGACCTGCAGAGCCAGGTTCACCAGACTGAGCTCCGCTTCTTTTTGAATGCGCCACCGGTTGGACTCCATTTCCCGGATGAGTTGCTCCAGGGCTGTGATATCCTCCCGGTACTGCTGTTGCATCTCCTTTTGGCCCGCTTCAACCCCGGCCTGGTAGCCCGAATTATAGATATTCTCCCGCTCTTTGGCATAATTTTGCTCCAGCCGGCCGATAATCTCCGGGAGGCCTTTGCCTTCCTCGGCCTGCTGTAACCGGGCCATATTCCGTTCAAAATCCGAAAGTGGAAGCGTATCCAGCTCATCGGTGCGTCCACCGCCCGCCGCACCGTCTCCACCGTACAGAATCGGGGATTCCTGAATGACGGCATCACCGCCATTCTGAATACCTATCACCGGCTGGTGTACTTCGACGACTTTATTCAACGATATCTTCTTTCCCGCCTTCGGTCTTAATGATAATCTCACCTTCTTCATCCAGCCGGAGGATCGCGTCCACGATCTGCCGCTGAGCGTTTTCCACTTCACTCAGCCGCACCGGCCCCATGAATTCGATTTCTTCCAATAACATTTCCGACGCCCGCTGGGACATATTCTGCAGAATTCGTTCCTTGGTTTCATCACTGACCGCTTTCAGCGCCAGGGTCAGAACCTGGGTATCGATCTCCTTCAGCACCCGCTGGATAGAACGATCATCCAGGGTAATAACATCTTCGAAGACGAACATCAGGTTCTTGATTTCCGTCGCCAGTTCCGGATCTTCCTGGGCGATCCCCTCCAGGATCTTCTTTTCCGAAGTCCGGCCAAGCATGTTTAAGATTTCCGCTGCCTGCTTGACGCCACCTAATTTCTCGCCGCCCTGGGTATAATCAATCCGGGATTCCAGAATCTGCTCCACCTGCTTCACGGTATCTTGCGAAACGCTGTCCATAGTGGCAAACCGATGTATCACTTCCTTTTGTAATTCGACAGGAAGATCAGATAAAATCGCGCCTGATTGATCCGGTTCGATCTGGGCCAGCACCAGGGCAATGGTCTGGGGATGTTCCTTTTGAATAAAGCTCAGCAGCTGGTTGGGATCGACTTCCTTGAGGACGTTGAATCCCTTCACCTGCATTGACCGGCGAACTTTCTGGACCACATCCAAGGCCACATCCGGCCCCAGCGCCTGCTCCAGAATTTCGTGGGCATAGTCAATCCCACCCATGGCGATATATTGCTGTGCCTTCACCATCTGATAAAATTCTTGAATCACTTCGTGCATGATTTCAGCCGGCACGCTGCCCAAATTCGAGATCTCTTTGGTCACGGACTCCACTTCATCGGCGGATAACTCACGGAATATCTTGGAAGCGACATCACTTCCCAACGCCACCAGCAGAATAGCTGCCTTGGTCGAACTGGAAATTTGTTCGATATCCTCGGGGATTTTCCGTTTTTTCAATGACGTTTGGGGAGACATACTATTCCTCTTCTAATAACCAGCTCCGCAACAGGCTCGCCACCTGTGCCGGTTCCCGCTCTGTGAATCGCTTAATCGCAGCCTGTAATTGGGCACTCTCGGTTACTTCATCCGACATTTCGATTTCCCATTCCGGCAATCCTTCCCCGTCCAAACCGGGAATGCGTTGCGCGCCATGTTCCTCGGCCCGGTCTTCGCCATTCCCCATGAACGGGATATCGCCGATGATCACCCGGGACCGTTTGATCACATTGCGCAGCAGAAGAATAAAAAAGATCACCAAACCAACACTCAGCACTTTCGTGAGCAGCCCTTCCCAGAATTGCCGCTGGCGCAAATCTGCCATCTGGCGCTCCTGCTGTTCATACTCGGACATGTCGAACTGGACATTGGAGATTTCAAACTGATCCCCCCGGGTCACATTATAGCCGACGGCTGCTTTCACAATCCGTTCCAACCGGGCCATTTCGGCGGGACTCCGGGGCTGATACGTCCGATCCCCATTCTCGCCTGTGGAGTAGGCGCCATCCACCAACACCGCAATATTCAGCCGGTCAATAGTGCCCACATCGTTGATTATGTTCTGAACGGTTTTGTTCATTTCATAATTGGTGATGGTATGTTCCTGGTTACTGTTTGTGGTATCCTGGGTGGTGTTGCTGTTTTCGATGCGTTCTTCACTGCGAATGATGAGATTGTCCGGATCATACACTTCCTTGGTTTCCTGGATCTGCTCAAAGCTCAGATCCGCCGTAACCCGGATGATAGATTTACCATAACCCAACACCCCATCTAACATGCTCTGCGCTTTCTGTTCCAGGTACTCTTCCGTCTTTTGCTGGTAAGCGTGCTGGGTCGAAGTTTGTGCCATATCTTTGGAGCCGGGATTCTCAGTCAGCATATTGCCTGCGGCATCCGCAATGGAAACATTCCCTGGTTCCAATTTATCCACACTATTGGCGACCAGGCGTTGAATTGCCTCCACCTGTTCCGTGTTCAATCTTTGCGAGCCGGCCAATTTCACAATAATCGCGGCTTTGGGTTCACTCTGATCTTCCTTGAAAATCGCCTCGTCCGGGATAACCAGGTGCACCCGGGCGCTTTCGACCTCCTCCAGCTGCTGGATGGTTCGCTGTAATTCCCCTTCCAGCGCCCGCTTGTAATTTACCTCTTGCACATATTCGGTCATTCCAAAATTGGACTGGTCGAAAATCTCATACCCGACGGTTCCGTCGTTCGGAATTCCCTCATTGGCCAGTTTCATCCGGACGTCATATACCTTTTTACTGGGGACCAGGATACTGGTACCCCCGTTTTCGTATTTGTAATCGACATTATTTTCTTCCAGATACTCCACGATCTTCCCGGCGTTATTCTGAGAAAGCCCGGAGTAGAGCGTACGGTACTGGGGCTTATTTAACCACACCAGTACCAGAATCAACAGCGTCAGGATCCCCACTGACATGGAAGCAATCAGGATTTTTGACTTACGTGGGATCCCCGCCGAAGCGTCTTTGAGCTTCTGAAGAAAATCTTGGAACATGTAGTTTTCCGCGCTTGCCTAGACTAGAATCGCAGATTCATAACTTCCTTGTAGGCATCCAGTAACTTGTTACGGACTTCCACCGTCAGCTGCAGTCCAAAATCTGCCTTTTCCATAGCGACCAAAACATCGTGAATATTTTCCACATGCCCCTTTGAGAAATCGATAACCATTTCATCAGAATTTTTTTGCAGTGCATCCACCTGTCCGAACGCATTGGACAGGACTTCCTTGAAGGAGGGGGTGGGTTCTTCCGGCATTTTCGGTTGCAGTTCATTGAACTGATTACCACGATTTATCCGTTGCAGTTGCTGTTGAGCATTCAACCGATTAACGACCTGATTGATCTCAGCCATAATTTACATTCTCGTGTCTAATGATTTACCCTTACTCTTGACATCCGCCTTACTATTCGTAACGAGCTGGCCATCCGGCGAATAGCTGCGCACCTTTTCCGGAAATAATTTCCGAAGCAGGGATTTTTCGTCTTCATTCAGGATCGCCTCCAGATTTTTCAGCGTCCCTGTCGATCGGAGTTCTTCCAATTGCTGCTCCCGAAGATTCTCTTGGTTTTTTACTTGTTGACTTTCCTGCGGGGTATTGCGTACCGACTGAGGTTGCACTAACTCCGAGAGAGAAGTCTTGTAAGATTGGTGCATCTGTCGACTAAACCGTGTATACGCCGCAGTTAACCGTGTGATCATTTGTTATACCTCCAACGCCTTCTTTGACATTGCTTTGGCCGCTTGCATCGCCGTCACATTCGCTTCGTATGCCCGGGAGACTTGCATCAGGGCCGTCATTTCCTCTAACATATTGATTTTCGGATATCGGACGTATCCCTGGGCGTTGGCATCCGGATGATTCGGATCATACACCAGGCGATACTCCAGCTGGTCCGGTCGGACCCCCGCACACGCCACGCCATCCACCGACCGATCAGGAGCGGTGAGCTGCGTGCTGCGTTTCGGAAAATGGTTCTGCTCCGTGGCATGCATTTTCGTCGTCACGCTGTTCAACAAATCCCCAAAGCTTCCTATCCGGTTTCGTTCCTTGAACACCGGTGTCTGGCGCTGATACGGGCCTCCGTTCTTGGTGCGAGTGGTATTCACGTTCGCGATGTTTTCCGAGATCAGTTCCATCGCCTTCCGGTAAGAGCTTAACCCGGTGGTGGAAATATCGATTCCTTTAAAAAGTCCGTTCAGTTTCATGTGATTGCTCCGCTAGACTATACCCGGCCTGTGACAGACCAGTGCAGCCTCTTGAACTTGTTATTCATTTCCTTGACCATCATGGAGTAATAGACCTGAATACGTGCTGTGGCCGCCATCTCTTCATCGATATCCACATTGTTAATTTCTCCCCGTTCAACCGGATCGTCGGTTTGGACGGGTTCGATTTTTTGAAACTTTCGCTCGCGCATGGACATCAAATGCGTTTCACTGGTCTTCTCCATGTGAATCGATCCATGTCCTTCCAGCTCTTCCAGTATCGCATCGAAATCGACTTCCTCACGACGATAACCCGGGGTGTGTTGATTGGCGACATTTTTCGCGAGAGTTCGTTGTTGTGCTTGCGCCGCATCCAACAGCCGGTGGAATGAATAGATTTGACGATCTTTTATCATAATGTCCCCATCTCGGTTCCTCTTTTGACAAATATTTTTACAAGCATTATGCCAGTTCCGGTGGCGGCGGCCCCGGGAACAATGTAAGTGCTTTAAAACCGAGCGATTAGAGGGATATTACCGTAATCGGGAATAAAGTAAAAAAGTGTGCTGGATGAAAAAGGTTGGAAAATATTGCCGGGTAATACGCCGAAAAGACGTGAATTATTCCTGCTTCTTTATTTATCGAAGAAAGAATCGTTGATATAGCCTTCGTCCCGGTATTGATTCAGCTTGTTTCGCAGGGTGCGTACATTAATGCCAAGGCTATGGGCGCTCTTTGTCCGGTTATAGTCATAATGTTCCAGTGTCTGCAGAATCAGATCCCGCTCCATTTCCTCGATGGTAATAGGCGTTTGTAAATCGATCAGGCTGGTTTTACCGACCTGCTCTTTCGAATTCTCCATAAAAAGCAGATCTTCGGTAATCACCTCGCTCTGAGCCAGGATGGTGGCCCGCAGGATCCGGTTCTCCAGTTCCCGGACATTGCCTGGAAACGGCTCCCGGATGAGCCGGTGCATGGCCTTCTCTTCCACCCCTTCCATGGTCAGGTTATTCTCGGCACTGAATTTTTTTATGAAATGGTCCACCAGTAACGGAATATCATCGCGCCTCTCTTCCAATGGCGGGATGCGAATCGGGATGGTGTTCAGGCGATAATACAGATCTTCCCGTAATTGGCCTTCCTGGATGGTCTCTTCCAGATCCCGGTTACTGGTGGCAATAATTCGGACATCCACCTTGATGGTCTCGGCCCCGCCCACCCGGTGGAACTCCTTTTCCTGAATCGCTCGCAGAAGCTTGGCCTGTAATCCGACATCCATTTCGGTGATCTCATCAAGCAACAGGGTTCCACCGTCCGCCAGTTCAAATTTCCCGATATTCTTCCGGATCGCCCCGGTGAAGGATCCCTTCTCGTGGCCGAATAATTCGCTCTCCATTAACCCTTCCGGCAGCGCGGCACAGTTGACCTGGATGAACGGTTTATCTTTCCGATCCGAGTTATAATGAATCGCCCGGGCAACCAGTTCCTTGCCCGTCCCGCTGGCTCCCTGGATAAAGACGGAGGCACTACTGTTCGCCACCAGCGAAATGGTCTGATAAATCTTTTTCATATCCGAACTCTTTCCGACCATTTCACCGAACCGATCTTCTCCCCGGACGGTCAGGTTGGTCCGCTTCTGTTCCTTGGCCTGAAAGTAGTGTTCGACAATCTGATAGATATCTTCTACGGAAAATGGCTTCGTGATATAATCGGCCGCGCCATATTTCAAGGCCTGAACGGCACTTTCAATAGTGCCGTAAGCCGTCATAATGATCACATCAATGGTCGGTTTTTCGGTTTTTACCTGTTGGAGTAATTCGACGCCGTTCATCTTGGGCATTTTATAATCGGTGATCATGAGATCGGCTTCATGTTCCACCAGATGATCCAGGGCATCCAGACCGCTGGTAAATTTAGTGACTTGGTAGGATTTTTTTTGCAGTGCCTTCTCGAGAAAATCTCCCATATATGGTTCGTCATCAACCACAATGATGTGAGGAGTCCTATCATTCATCACGCTTTCTCCACAATTCCTTCACACTCAATGATACGAATGCTGCCAAAAATTTTGTGCTAACAATAGAAGTTTCAGGCTAAATACCCCGTCAATAATATGCAATAAATTATCATCCATCAAGTGTATTTAGCACTATTTTGCCTTGAATGTACGAGACTTCAACTCCCTCCATTTCTTGTTGGACCAGAAATTCCTGATCTTCAATCACAAATTTTACCCCGGGATAGACCTTCTGATCCACCCGAATCAGCGGTTTGGACAGATCGACTTTGTCGGCCGGCAATTTTTGAATCTGTTCCAATCGATCATCCAGATGCACAATGTTTTCTGAGAGAGAGATCAATTCGTCAGAGAGCACCAGGGCCTCATTTTTATGTTTCACATCCAACCGGGTCTGACGCTGCTCCAACAGACTGAGAAAATCGAGGCGCCGCCGAAGCCGGTTCTGGCTTTCTTCCAGCTGGCTTTTCTGCCCTTCCAACCGTTCGATTTCCTGATAGTCCTCTTCAGATAATTTGATGCGAATACCGAGGACCGTGGTCATACAGGAAGAACTGCCGGCGATTTTGGTCCGGATGCCACACTCACTCCAGAGTTCCCCGCCCCGAACCAAACCTTCTTTTTCGGTGATAATAATCTCCCGGGATGCATCAAGCAGGCAACGAGCGACATAGCGCTTGGTGACGATCTCGCCTTGCACCGACACCCTGGCATCCTGGATGTAATCCGCTTTCAGATCCTTGCCTGCGGAAATCTTCGACTTATCCAAGCCGTTGATCCCCCGGTGCACCGTCACACTCCCCTGGTGCGATACGATCTCTCCCCCTTCCACACACCCCTGAATCTCTATGTCACGCTCCCCCTCCACGGTCACTCCGGCACGCACATCTCCCCGGATGACGATCTGACCCTGATATTGGATATCCCCGTGGGCATAATCCACATCCGTTTCAATTTGCAGCACGTCCTGCACTACCAGTAATTTGTCCACCCATTCCAGATATCCATCCTGGCCCGCATACAGAGTGAGATTATCCTCTCCGATATAGGTGTTCTCTCCAGCCGGCAGTTCCTGATCCTCCACCTGTTGCACTAACATCTTCCCCGTGACCGTATAGCCCGGTTCGCCCTGTCGGAGGGGTAATTTTTGGGCGAGAATTTCTCCCCGGACAACCAGGACCTGCCCCGGAAGAGCGGAGTGTCCGTTTCCTTGATTGCTGTTGGGAGTGAGCGCTTCGTGAAAGATAATTTCGCTATCGTTGCCGGGTTTCGATTCCTGCCCCCGGGCAGCGACAATCATATAGGCCGGCAGTGTTCCTGCCAGCGCTTGCGTGATATTGTCCCGGAGAAACCCTCTCCGCACACCCGACTGGAGCAGCCAGAACAGGCAATCTTCCTCTGTCAGGGACACCTCGGACTGTGTACCCAAGATACTCAGGTAGGCAGTAGATTCGTCTTCCGTGATCTGTACATTGAGATAGGGCGCCTGATTGAAATCGAATCGAGACAGGGACTCGGCAATAGCGACTTGTTCATTATAGGGGAATTCATCATTCGCCAGATGATCGCAGATGAGCGGAATATCCATTCCCACAACCTGTTCTGCAAGAATCCACGAAACAAGCCGCTTGATCTGCGCTGCCGAATTGCGTTGAACTTTGAGGAGAACACGACCGTTTCGGTTCGTGATCCCCAGCGACTCAGGAATCGTGAATTCATCAGTCCTGGTCGTCATACTTCAACGTAATCAGTGTCGTTTCGCCACATACACAGGAAACTTCAATAGAGACCACCCGGCCATCCATTACATTTGGTACGCAGGTCATCCCATGCTCCCCCTCCGCATCGGCATGGTGTATCAGATGTTCGCCGGTTGATTGCACTTTATTCTTCTTTACGACTCGACGATTTACATTGGGATTGGCTTTCTCGCCGTTGGATTTTTTTTTCAACTCGGTCAGCGGAATGAATATTTTGTCCCCCATGCATCAACCTCTAGGAAAATTTTTCCTACTTCTAGATAAACCACCTTCCCGCCCCGGTTCCCTGCAGGCTGTGAAGAGGCTCAGTGCCGACAGGATGCAGCCACGGGAAATCCCAGAACGCCTTTTGCTACTCTTCCATGTGGAGCAAATAGTATGCCTTTGAAGCTTCCGGTAGCGCCGTGCCTGGCCGCCGGGGTCTACACCTTCAGTTGGCCAATTACCTCGTCGGCGATGTTCTGAATGGGTAAGGATTTCATTGACGCATCCATCCGGCAGGCCTCCCGGGGCATCCCATAGACCACACAAGTGTCCTCGTCCTGCGTGACGGTATACGCCCCATTCTCTTTCATGCTCAGGAGCCCTTCCGCCCCATCGGCGCCCATACCGGTTAGGAGCACTCCCACGGCGTTTTTTCCGGCCACCCGTGCCACTGACTTGAACAGGATGTCCACCGCTGGCCGTTGGTGATGTACCATGGGACCATCTTTCACATTTACGTAATACCGTGCGCCACTTCGCCGCAGCACCATGTGATAATTTCCCGGGGCCAGCAGGGCTCTGCCGGAATACACCGCATCCCCATCTTCTGCTTCTTTGACTTCAAACGGACACATGGTATTGAGACGTTCGGCATACGCGGTAGTAAATTTCGGCGGCATATGCTGGACAATAACAATTCCCGGAGGGTTGGTCGGAAAACGGGTGAGGACTTCTTTAATGGCCTCGGTGCCTCCGGTGGAGGCCCCGATGGCAATGATTTTATTGGTAGTGATTTCCAGGGCTGGGACGGAATCGGAGGTGGACCGGGGCGGCCGGGATTGAACCGGCGCCGAAGCCGCTCGCGCCACCGGTCGTCTGGCGGCCGCCGCCGCCCGGATTTTGTGCGATAACTCCCGGCTTAATTCTCCCACTGAATACGCGGAACCGGGTTTGGACAAGACTTCGACCGCGCCGGATTCTATGGCTTGCAATGCCAGCTTACTACTGCTCTTGGTCAGCGAACTGACGATAATGACCGGCAGAGGATGGTGCTTCATTAACTTCCGTAAAAAGGTCAACCCGTCCATCCGGGGCATTTCCAAATCCAGCGTGATCACGTCGGGATTGGTCTTCAGAATCTTACTGCGGGCAATATAGGGGTCCATTGCCGTACCGACCACCTCGATATCGGATTCCTTCTTCAGCTCTTCCGAAAAAATCTTCCGGACAATCGCCGAATCGTCCACAATGAGTACACGGATCATCCGGCTTGCTCGACTATCGCCAGTTGTAAGGGACGCTTATCAATGTATAACCACTCCGTAGAGATCCGGGCGGGGGTATCGAATTCCTGGTCGTTCCAGTCTTTTTCCACAATCCGGGGAATGGAGACTTTGGTTGAGATATCCAGGGCCATCTGGTTGATGAAATTTCCACCCACCATGTTGGCAATTTCCGTGAGCGCCGAACGACGCAACGTATCATCCACAGCCTCTGCTTCGGCTCCCAGAAGATTCTGGGCAATGGTTTCAGCCAGCCGGGAGTCAAACCGCAAGTATATCTGATAGGTTTTCCCACAATCTACCCGCACCAGGGTATTCTCCCCACTGACCTCAGGAGAATCTGGCGTATCGCTTCGAAACAAGAAGCACATCTCCTGCATAATGTCAAAAGTCAGGCGTTTCAGAAGTTCCATCGTTTCGGACGTCATTCTCCACTCCTAACATTCTATACATGGTTTTTGCGATCGTCTCCGCCTGGAAGGGTTTGTTAATAAATTCTACCACCCCGAGATCTTTGGCTTCATCAACTATCTCGGCCCGGCCTTCCGTACTGACTATGATCACCGGGATCTGCCGAAGATCCGGATCCTGATGTAATTGTTCGATGAACGTCAGTCCATCCATACCGGGCATATTCAGATCGGTTACAATCAGATCCACCGGCTGCTCCCGGCAGCACTCCAATCCTTCCAATCCGTTACCCGCCTCATGAAATTGGTTCACCGGAAATCCGGACATTTCGATAATTTTCATGACGACCTTGCGCATAGACGGTGAATCGTCGACGACCAATATAATGTATGACATGGAACTATCCTTTCCCTCCACTTTACGAGCTGGAGAACACGTCTAAAATTTCCATAAATTCTCTGACGGAATGTGAGAGTATGATCTGAATGTCTTCCAACCGCAATTTAAAATGGGCTGCCAGACCTCCGAACCCCGTATAATAAATTCCATCGGAGAACGTCGCGGTTCCCATAAAGTTTGACAATGTATCCGATAACGCGACAATTAACGCAGTATCCGACTGTTCAGTCACATCGAATGTATGATGATGGCGGACCGCTGTAGTTATTTCTTCCGGAAAGTTCCAGTGTTCCAAGATCATTCCCCCCACTTCATCATGGCTTATCCCTAACACTTCTTTTTCCACTTCGTGAAAAGGGAGAGATTTTTGTTCGACCCGTTGAATAATACTTGGGTATTCCTCTCTCACATGTGTGCCCAGCACCAGTTTTCCCACGTCATGCAGCAGTCCGGCCAGGAACAGGATTTCGTCCGGCCTGTCCAGGTAGTCCCCCAGCCGTTTCGCCAGTAACGCCGTGGCGATGGAATGCCGTAATAATTCCCCGTATTCGCCTTCATAGCCCGATTGAGTGCCTGTAAAATATGGCATGGTACCACTGATAATCAAAATGTTTTTCAATTCCTGGTGTCCGATGTTCACGATCGCTTGCTGCAGATTATTCACCGGCACCTTCACGCCGAAATACGCGGAATTACAGATTTTTAAAATATTCGCGGTCGCACCGACATCATACCGGAGTACCGCTGCCAGCTCCCTGGCGGACACTTCGGGATCCGAGAGCATTTTATTCGCCCGCAAGATTGTTTCTCTGAACGGCGGTAAAGCGGTCACTTCCGATTTTATTTTATTGAGATCGATCATAAGACGATGGTTGACCCTGAACTTAATTTGACGGTAATTTTTCCGGTGGCAATTTCGAGACGCACGGTTCGGTTGATGCGGTCTCCGACATGTTTTTTATTGATAAGCACGTTATTACGCCAGAACACCTTTCGCACGGCTGCAAAATTCCGTTCCCCGATATTGAAATAGTTATTATCATCCATAATCTGAGCGCCCCCGATAATCGCATTATGGATCCGGGACTTTTGGGCATTGAATTGATACATTTTCTTATACAGCACCGGAATGCCGGTATCGATATATTTGAGAGGATTGAAGGACGGAGAGCCGTTTTCCAGAGATGAATCGGGGAGCATGATGTGGGCCAGTCCCCCGACCTGCACCACCGGATCGTACAACACAATTCCCAGGCAGGAACCCAGGGCGTATGTGACCAAGATATCCTCCGGATTATTCGAAACAGCCATGTTTGCTATATCTACAACAATATTGGGCATGTGTCAGCGTCGTTGGTTAAAAGTGGATCAGGATCAGGAAATTCCGGTTATATCCTCTTCTTATAAATCGTGGGCATGATATACTTATACTGATGTTTCACCCCGCTCAAGCTTTCCGAATGCCCGACGATAAAGTAACCGCCCGGCTTCACGTACTGGTAAAATTTATCCACCACCTGTTGCTGGATCTGCTTATCAAAATAAATCATGACGTTCCGACAGAATATGACATCAAACTGTTTTCGAAACGGGAACGGATCCATCAGATTGAATTTTCGAAAGGTAATGAGCGAACGAATCCGGGAAGCTACCCGGTAATAGCCGGTGGCCTTTCCACTCCCTTCCTGAAAATATTTTCGAATCAAATTCATTGGGACATTTTTCAACTTCTCGGCTTTATATACGCCCTGCTCAGCGATAGTCACCACCTTGGTGGATAAATCAGTCGCCAGTATCTTTAAGTGCATCCCGGGGGGAAGATTGCCGTGCTCCACGATCTGAATGGCGATTGAATAGGGTTCTTCACCGGAGGAACACCCGGCGCTCCATATCCGAATTTCATTGGAATCCTTCACACCCTCTGATTCCAGGATATCCGGCAGGATTAAATTGGACAGCCGGTCCAGGTGATCCTGTTCCCGGAAGAAGAAGGTATGATTCGTGGAAATACGATCCAATAACTCCACCAGTTTATTCCCGGTCTCATCTTTCAACACCTGTTGGTAATACGCTTCAAAACTGCGTAACCCTTCCCGGCGAATAATTTTCCCCAACCGGGCCTGGACCAGCTGCTTTTTTCCCTGATGCAAATTGATGCCTGCCCGTTGGTATACCAGCTCCTGAAATTTCTGGAATTCGGAATCAGAAATTTTGAGGGTTCCGCCTAAATACCCGAGTGATTGTTCCAACGCACTATCCTCATTTTTTTCTATTATCGACAACTGCCGTGCATTGAAGAGCTAAAAATGTGCCGATTTTCCGCTGCTTTTCCTGCGACAGATTCAACGACATGCTCCCCGAATATTTCGGCCCGGGATTTCGATTAAGCGTTCGGCTCCCGGAGAGGGTTTATCCTGAACCTTCATTCCATTCTGTCCCTGCAGGAAATCATATAAAACAATGGTGGGCCAATGTGGTGCCCGCAGGACGGGAAATCCGCCGGTAGTCCTTGCAGCTGACAATACCGGTACAATTACCGGCCTTGTCTTGCTCCGCGCCGGAAGTTACTCGGGAGTGTTGCACTTGCCCCTTCTCATATCTTCACCGAAAGTCTCCCCGGGTAACCGCCGGTAAATCGTATCAGGCTCTGCTCACCGAACGATTTCTCTGCCCTTCTACCGATACAGCCTGGCCGGAAGAGCACAGCCATCGTGTTAGTTTTTCTGACTTCGGGCACCCGCCTTCAAAACCGCCAGGTCTTTTCCCGTCAGCACCTTGTCAAGATCAAGCAAGGTCTTAATCCCGTCTTCCACTTTCGCAATCCCCAAAATGAATTTAGTATCGACATCTACTCCAAAGGACGGTGTTTCTTCCACGTTACTATTGGTCACCTGGATGACTTCCGACACGGAATCCACCACGATGCCAATTTGCATAGTATTATTGTCGGTGTCAATTTCGCCAACGATAATCGGCGTTCTGGCATCGAAATCCCGATAATCCAGGCCAAACCGGGACCGTAAATCAATCACCGGGATTACTTTTCCCCGCAGGTTGACAACACCCAGTACAAAATCGGGCATCCGGGGGACCGGTGTAATTTTCATCATGCCGATGATTTCTCTGACATTTAAAATCGGAATGCCGTATTCCTCTCCGTCCAGCGCAAACGTAATATATTTCCCACTCAGATCCATTCGTGTTTGGGTATCTTCCATCATTTGCGATTCAAACGTCATATTGCGTTCCCTTTCTGAGTTCCATTCCCGAATGATATCGGTTCGCCGGGCCCCCTGTGTGGCGCTTATTTATACTTCGGAATAAGCAAAGTGCGGCTGGCCCTTCTCCTGATCCGGGTCTTCCTCTTCCCGTTTTTTCGCATCCCGTACGGCCAGTAAGTTGGGGACGTCGAGGATGAGTCCGACCGACCCGTCTCCCAGGATGGCCCCGCCCGAAATTCCCGGAAGAGACTGAAAATGTTCTCCCATAGACTTGATCACGACTTCTTGCTTATCGATCAATTCATCCACCAGGATCCCGGCGCTCTCGCCTCCCAGATCCACCAGGATGACTATCCCCTTCCAGGGTTCTTCCTCTGCCTTCTTCACATTAAACAAGTGATGGAGCCGGATCAGCGGGAAGATATGATCCCGGACCAAAACGGTTTCGCCCCGCCCGGCAAGAAAATTATAGCGATCTTCGGTGATTTGTACCGATTCCTCAATTGCCAGGGTGGGGATCACATATCGTTCCTCGCCAACCCGCACGATGACGCCATCGATAATGGCCAGGGTCAGCGGTAACCGGATAAAAAAGGTCGTTCCCTTGCCCGCTTCCGTCTCGATATCGATTTGTCCGCGCATCTGTTCCACGGTGCGCTTCACCACGTCCATTCCGACCCCCCGCCCGGAGACTTCCGTCACCTTCTTCGCAGTGGAAAATCCCGGATGGAAGAGCAGATCGTAAATCTGTTTATCAGACAGGGTCTGGTCCTCGGTGACCAGCCCTCTCTCCCGTGCTTTCTCCAGGATGGCGTGTTTATCCAGCCCGGCGCCGTCATCCGAAATCTCAATCACCACATTGCCACCCCGGTGATAGGCATTCAGGTGGATGGTGCCTTCCCGGCGCTTTCCTGCGTCCGCCCGTACCTCCGGCATTTCTATCCCGTGATCACAGGAGTTCCGGATCATATGGACCAGGGGATCGTAGAGGGTCTCCACCATGTTCCGGTCGATCTCCGTCTGTTCCCCGGAGAGCTGCAGTTGAATTTGCTTGCCGGAGCGATGAGACAGATCCCGGACGATACGCTGCATTTTCCGGAAGGTGGCCTGGATGGGCACCATCCGCAAGGACATGGAAATATTCTGTAAGGTGGAGGTAATTCGTTTCAACTGCGCCATATCCGCCAGCAGCCGTTTATCGGTGGCAGTTCGAATCAGTCGATTCTGCGAAACCATATTCTGCACGATCACCAGTTCTCCCACCATGTCAATTAGGTGATCCATTTTATCGATGTCCACCTTGATGGCCATACTGGGTTTCCGCCGCTGGCCGGCGGCGGGGCTCTGGGCGGCCGGTTCCGATTTCCCAGCATTCTGGCCCGGTTCTGCATCAGCGGTTCCGGCTTCCTGTTTCTCCGGCATCCTAACCGGAGCGGGTGGACCCACATCCTCCGGGCCGTCTGACCGGAGGGCCCGGATTCGTTGAAGGTGCGGTTCCATTTTAATGTTATGCGGCACCCATTTCCCGGCTTCCAGACTCGCATCCAGCGCGTCCATCATTTTTCGCAGGGCGTCCACTCCCGAAAGGATCAAATCGGTGATATCGGAGGTCAGTTGGAGTTTCCCTTCCCGTGCCTGGTCCAACAGGTTTTCATATTCGTGTGAGATCGCTTCGATGTCTGCCAGGCTGAGGAATCCCGCTACCCCTTTAATAATATGGAACGGCCGAAAGATATCATTCACGATCTCCAGATTCTCCGGATCGTTCTCCCATTCGATGAGTTTCTGCTCAACGTTGGCGAGATACTCCTCCGATTCCTGCAAAAAGTCCCGTAACAGCTCCGGATCCTGCAGGGCCTCGACCTCTGCCGGATCCGGAGTCGCGCTCTCCGATTCAGGTGCGGCATCCGCCGATGGGTCGCCGGAGTCATCGGCCAGCGGGGTGGACTCCGTGACTTCGGGAGGCGAAGCATCAGATCGAGGTGGCCCGGTTGGGGTGTCTCCTGCTTCCGGAACGTCGGCCGGCTCTTCAGCTGGCATAGGCTCAGCTTCCAACCCTGTCAGTGCATCAGTGCCTGCAGGCGTCGGTTCTTGCTCTGTCTCCGGTGACAGAGAGACGACGGGCTCTTCCGAATCCTCAACCGGGGAAGATTCCGTCTCCGGTGTCACGCTCGTTGCGGAGGTCTCTCCGGCCTCAGCCTGTCGCTCCTGGTCGCTAAAAAATCCGGCAATGCGTCCGACAACCTCGGAGACATCCACAGCATGGGGGACAGCGTGCCCCTGCTGAAGGCTGGCACCAAGCGCCGCCATGATTTCACGGATATCATCAATGGTCTGTAAAATGGCGTCCACCGCATCAGGAGTGACCGTCAGTGTGCCGGAACGGGCTTCATCCAGATAACTTTCGTACTGGTGAGCAATTTCCTGGATATCGGTCAGGCTGAGAAAACCGGCTATTCCTTTAATAGTATGAAACGGACGGAAAATGTCATCGATATGCTCCCGATTCTCGGGGTCTTGCTCTAATTCCAGGAGGTATTTCTCGGCAGACTGCAGATGCTCATCGGCTTCCGACAGAAAATCTTCCAGCAAACCAGGATCCTCCAAATACTCCGGCATGCCTTCCGCATCATCGGAATCTGGGCCGGAGTCCGTGGTTTCAGGGGGTGTCTGCGAGTCCTCCGTATCATAGTAGGCAAGGAGAGATTGCACGCTTTCCTGAAAGGATTGGATTGCTTCCTGAATGCTGTGGGTAGGTTCTTCTTCCGAGAGGCGATTAAAATATTCGACCAGCTGCCCGTGCTGTTCTTCCGGCAGTGCCTGCTCCAGCTCATCGACTAATTCCTGGAGATGAGTTAACTCATCCGAGTTCTCCGGGTCAATTAAAATCAGTTCGGCAATAATCTCATCCAGTACCGCACTAATACCACGCGAATTCCCCATAGATGCCGTTCCTCGATACCTGAATTTCTCATTTTATCCGTCTTTTACCTTTCTATGATATCGACATCGCATAATGAAACTTTAACAATGAGTACGTGGATTTCCGGATGTTCGGTCGGGAAAAAATCACTCTTTTCCGAGCTTTCAAATATGGAAAAAAGATGATAAACTACTACTGAATATCAGGGAAACCCCCGGGTAACGAAACCCAAAGAAGAAAGTCACAGAATAGATTTCATGGTCGAACGGACGGCATCGGCCCGCCTCCCGAATTATGCGGGAACGTTCAACATCATTTTGTTTCGGGATCCATCGGATGGCAAGGAACACCTTGCCCTGATTCATGGCAACCCGGAGGGAGACCAGTCCGTCCTGACTCGGATCCATTCCGAATGTTTCACCGGTGACACCCTCCGTTCGGAGCGATGCGATTGTCATGATCAGCTGGATTTGGCCATGCAACTCATCGGCAGTGAACGGGCCGGGGTTCTCATCTACCTCCGCCAGGAAGGACGGGGGATCGGCCTGGAGAATAAACTCAGGGCCTATCAATTGCAGGATCAGGGGTACGACACGGTGGAAGCGAACCTCCAATTGGGTCGGGCGGATGATGAGCGGTCCTATGAGATTGCTGCTGCTATCTTGGATCAGTTGGGAATCCACTCCATCCGGTTACTCACGAACAACCCCGGGAAGATAGAAGGGTTGCGTCAGGCCGGAATCCGCGTGACGGAACGGGTGCCGCTTCAGCCACCGGTGACACACGAAAACCGTCGTTACCTGGAGACGAAACAACGCAAACTGCACCATCTGCTTGACGTACCCGCCCCGATAACCGACCACCTAAAACATCCGGACCCGAAGGAAGTATTACAACAATTCCGGGCCATGCACCAATCTCTGGTAGCCCGGCGAACCCCGGACCGTCCCGTTGTTACCGCCAGTTTCGCCCAGAGTCTGGACGGCAGCATTGCTCTCACACCGGGGGAATCGTATGCGATCAGCAGCCGTCAGTCACTCCAGGTAACCCACGGCCTGCGGGCCATGCACGACGCCATTCTGATAGGCATCGGTACGCTGCTGTCGGATAACCCCCGGCTCACCGTTCGATTCGAGGACGGCCGGGATCCCCGGCCGGTCATCGTGGATTCGACACTCCGGATCCCGGAAGAGAGTCACATCCTCACGGCGCATACCCGCGCGCCGTTGTTGGCAACCACGGAACTGGCCGATCCGCACAAAATACACGCCTTCGAGAACCTGGGCGCCGAGATTTTGCAGCTCAAAGCCACCCGGGACAAGAAAGTGGACCTCCGGGAATTATTAGCTGCCCTGGCGCAGCGCAATCTGACGTCGGTCATGGTGGAGGGCGGATCGCAGATCTTGACCAGTTTCTTCGTCCAGGAACTCGTGGACGTCCTGGTGATCACCATCGCGCCGTTTCTGCTGGGAGGCGTACGGGGTATCGGGCCATTTACCGGGCTGGCTCACGACCGGCTGCCTGTCATCCATGAACTGCAACACATGCCGGTCGGCGAGGATCTCATCGTCTGGGGAAAGGTGCGATAACAACCGCATGAAACGACGCGCAATCTATTTTCTCGGCCACCGGACACTGGAAGTCCGGGAGGAGCCCATGCCCGTTCCGGCATCAGATGAGGTCCTGGTCCGCACCCTCTGCTCGGCCATCAGCCCGGGTACGGAGCAGCTGGTGTACCGGGGACAAGTGGATCCTGCCATGGACATTGATACCTCAATCGACGCCTTCTCCGGGACCTTTTCGTATCCGTTGAAATACGGTTATTCTCTGGTGGGCGAAATCATGGAGACGGGTCCGGGAGTGGATCAATCGTTGGCCGGAACGCGGGTGTTTTGTCTGCATCCCCACGAGAGCCATTTTACGATCCGCCCGGGCCAAGCAATTGTAGTGCCGGACCACCTCTCGACCGAAGATGCTCTTTTCCTGGCGAGCATGGAAACCGCGGTCAACCTCCTGATGGACGGCCGGCCGGTAATCGGCGAATGCGCGGCTGTGTTCGGACAGGGCATTATCGGATTACTGGTCACCGCTCTGCTGCACCGGTTTCCGCTTGCCCTCCTGGTGACTCTGGATTTGTATCCCGGGAGACGGCAATGGTCACTGGCAACCGGAGCCGACCACAGTTTTGATCCGGAGGATCCGGAAGTTTTTAACGCCATCAATTCTCTGGTACAGGCACACCGCGGTGAGCCCGGGACCGATCTTACGTACGAGGTTTCGGGATCACCAGACGCGCTGAATACTGCCATCTCTCTGACCGGATTCGACGGAAGAATTGTGGTTGCCAGCTGGTACGGCACGAAAACCGCGGCGGTGGATTTGGGCGGCACTTTTCACCGCAGCCGCATTCAAATTCTCAGCAGCCAGGTCAGCACCATTCATCCGCGGTTCACAGGTCGCTGGGATAAACCTCGCCGGATGCAGTATGCCTTGCAGCTCCTTGAGGACCTGAAACCGTCCCGATATCTGACGCATTCCTTTTCTCTGGAAGATGCCGGGACAGCTTACGCGCAGCAAGAGGCATCTCCGGAAGACACCTTACAGATTGCCTTGACCTACTGAATTCACGAACCGGGCAAACTCCGGATACCACGTCTATGCCAATAAAAGCCCTGACTTCGGTTCTCCCCGGATTCCAGCAACTGCTCTCCGTCCTGCTGCCGATTCTGGCGTTGAACCTGTTGCTGATACTTCCCTCCTGGTTTGCCTGGTATCAACAGGTTCAGGTGGCACACTCCCGGGCGCATTGGTCGGCCTTCGCTCTGGTCTGGTTCAGTCTTGATCTGCTGCTAATCACCCTCGTGCTTTTTTTAACCCGCGCTGCCTCTTTTCATTCCTGGATCTTTGCGGTATGCATCGGGTTCTACCTGCTGTTCTGGATCTATGAGATGTACGCCAAAATGATTTTGATCCTGGCCCATCGCAAGCCGTTGTTGTACAATGATATCTTTTTGCTCAATGACGCCGTGTACCTGTTTGCGGATCTCCTGAAGTCATACTGGCTGATATTAACAGTCTCCCTCGTGGTTTTTATGCTGAGTGCAGGCTGGCTGATTCCGATACTTTTCAGGGTGCTGGATCACGGGCTCCAGCAGCTGCCTGCGAACCTGTCGAGGTTCTGGATTAGCCTGGCCGTCCTGGCGGGAATCGTACTTTTTCACCAAGTGAAGCATACCCGGCTTTCGGATGCGCCGGGGCAACTGATTGCCGGCCGGCTTCGTATCAACCTGCAGCGATCGGCCGCCCTGTACAAGCAGGTGCATACCCCTGAATTCAGCACCGCATTCAAGCGACGTATGGAAAAAGATCTCCCGCATCTCACGGACAAACCGGATGTCTATTTTTTTCTGGTGGAATCGTACGGTGCCGTCCTAGCCACCCATCCGCACCTCCGACTCCCTTACCGCAGACTTTTCCGGGAATTCGAGGATTCGATCGCCGGGCCCGGCTGGCACACGGCAACCGGATACAGCGAGGCCCCGGTCAGCGGATCCGGATCCTGGCTCTCCACCGCCAGTATTCTGTCCGGTGTCCCGATTGCAAACCAGGCCACCTATGATTATTTAACGGCTTCGTTCACCCCGCCTCTGGTCCGGTTCTTTCGGGAAAACGGATATAGCTCCGTGCTCCTGGAACCTGCCAGCCGGGCCCGGCCGGGTCTGCCGCTGTATAATCAATATCACTTCGATTTGGTGTTGTCTCTGAAAGATCTGGAATTCGACGATTTCCCCCGGTTCGGATGGGACCTGGTACCGGACCAATATAGCCTTGCCATCACCGAGGCCCGCTGGCTTCAGGGCCTGACCGGTCCGGTGTTCCTGTATTTCCCCATGGTCTCGAGCCATGCCCCATGGACGGCTTCCACAATCCCTCCTTTCCTGGAATCGGCACCAGGACAGCGGGACTTTCACAAAGCCTATACACTTAGAGGACGGGACGAAGGAACGGCACCCAAAACAGATACCGGATTTACGGAGATGTACCTGGCAGCTATCCGATATGAATTTCGGGTCATCACCGATTTTTTGCGCCATCACTCTCCGGAAGAGACCCTGGTAGTCATCATGGGAGATCATCAACCTCCGCTTATTACCTCCGAACAGGATACCTATAACACGCCGGTGCATATTTTAAGTGGCGACTCCACGCACCTGGAGCCATTCAAAACGGTCGGCTTCGGTCCTGGGATGGACAGCGGGAACGCGGAACCGGGGATCACGCATCACGCAATGATGTCGATAATAATCGCTGCCCTTTCCGGGGATAACGGAACTACTCGTCGCGCCGGGAATATCAGGACAGCACAATTCCCTTAAGGTGATGCCGGTCGCATGAAACGAACAACGCATATTTCCCGGAAGGCGAAGGAAAGGAGACGATGTAAATGTATACCTTGGGACTCCACAAGACATTCATCGCACAGCATTACTTAATCAGCGAAGATGCCGGACCGGAACACCACAGGCATTCGCATCCGTACCAGCTGGACGTTCGGGTGACGGGCGATTCCCTGGATCACCAGGGCTATCTGATCGATATCACGGTACTGGAAGATCTATTGGATCGCATTGTCGCACACTACCAGGATGCGACATTGAATGATCTGGAGGCTTTTCAGGGATTAAATCCCAGCCTGGAGCACTTCGCCCGGATCATTGCCCAACAGATCCTGGAAGAATTATCCACAGGTCCCCTCCGGCGCCTGGAAGTGCGGCTGTGGGAAGATCCCAACACCTGGGCGGAGTATCGGGAGGATCTTTCCGGCTGACGCCGAGCGGACGTCGGCAGATCTTTTCCGGTTTCACACCATTACCTCCGGAGGTATGATATCCACATCGGGCTCGTCATTTACGGCACGTTGGAAACATTGACCGGCGGATACATTTACGACCGCTTGCTGGTGGAGCATCTACGTTCGCGCGGGCACCGGGTCGAGGTGCTCTCACTCCCCTCCCGGGGATACCTGGCAGACCTGGCACAAAATTTTGTTACCGGCTGGCACCGGAAGTTGGTCAATACCCCGTTCGATATCCTGATCCAGGATGCGCTGATCCATCCGTCATTCTTTCTCACCAACGAAAGGATCCGGAACGCAATCGGATATCCCCTGGTGGGGTTGGTGCATTCACTGCGAACGGTCATGCTGCAAGGATCGATGAGGCAACCGGTGTACCGGACCGTGGAGCGTCGATACCTCACATCGCTGGACGGATACATCTTCAACAGCCGGAGCAGCCGCGCAGCGGCGGCCCGGTTGGCGCAAATCGAGGTTCCCTCGGTAATCGCCTATCCTGCCGGTGACCGGTTCGGAAGTCTCCCGGACCGAAGATTTATCAGATCCAGGGCGGAACAGAGCGACACAATACGGATCCTCTTTCTGGCGAATCTTCTGCCTGGCAAGGGCCTCCATCACCTGCTCCGGGGACTGGCTCTGTTAGCGTCCGAGGCGTATTCCCTGGACGTCATCGGCTCACTCACTATGGATTCCGGCTATGTTCGGCGTATTCGCCGGCAAATCCGGCGAGACCGGCTGGATCATCGGGTCACGTTCCACGGAACCCTCACCGGGAGATCCCTGGCGAACCGTTTACGGCAGGCACACCTGCTGGCGGTTCCCTCGAAATCGGAAGCGTTCGGTATGGCGTACCTGGAAGGGTTCGGATTCGGTTTACCTGCTCTGGCCGGCGCGCCGGGAGGGGCCCGGGAGATCGTCCGGCATGGCGAAAACGGTTACCTGGTTGCCCCGGGGGATGCAGCGGCCATTGCCGCCGCCCTGCAAACGCTGCACCGGGATCGCCGCCTGCTCACCCGGATGAGTCTGGCTGCGCGTACCACCTATGAGGCCCACCCCGATTGGGAGGAGACTCTGGAGACAATCCACCAATTTTTATTAACCCTGCTTCACCACTAACCGGGAACCGTCATGGAATCGACTCCGCCCTTTTCTTACCCTGCCTACCTGGATGCCAAACAGGTGATCGATAACACCGCCTTGAATCCCCGGGTGTTTGGTCAATTCGCCGAACATCTGACCGGCTACCTGCGCAGTCATCCGAAGCCGCGCATTCTGGAAGTGGGTGCGGGCACCGGCACCATGCTGAAACGGCTGTTGAACCGGAAACTGTTAACACATGGGACCTATACTGCGTTGGATCAGGATCAGGAGAGTCTGGACTCCGCTCTGCACCAACTCCGGAAGTTCGGCCGCCAGGGTGGCTGGACCGTCGAAGATATTTCATCTCACAGCGACGTTCAGACGATCCGACTTTCACAGCAGGAAGGCTGCCTGACGGTTGAACTGGTCCGGGCCGATATCCTGGATTTCGTAAAAGAAACGCCCGCGCCTGATCCCTGGGGCGCGATTCTGGCGCATGCCGTGATGGACCTCCTGCCACTCCCTTCTGTGCTTCCCGATTTATTCTCGTTACTCAGTCCGCAAGGATGCTACCTTTTTACCCTGAATTACGACGGTGTCACCCATTTCGAACCCATCATCGACCCTGTCTTTGATCCGCTGGTGGAAGACCGATACCATGCGACCATGGACAGACGCCGCGTACGGGGCTTGCCAATTGCCGGTAAACATTGCGGCCGGAAACTGCTCAGGTATCTTCCGGAGGCGGGCGCGGAGATCCTGGCGTGCGGGAGTTCCGATTGGGTCATTCATCCGATCTCCGGCGGTTATCCGCCGGAGACGGCTTTCTTTCTCCGCTGTATCCTGCAGACGGTGCAAGCGGCCTTGCATGGCGATGATCGGTTGGACTCCGAACGATTTCGTCTCTGGATGGATCGCCGGAATGAACAATTGGCGGAAGGCGCCCTGTCCTATCTGGCCCATCAACTGGATTTTTTCGGTACGATGCAATAAGACCACTATTCGAGGCTATTCAGCACATTTCAGCGGTGGCAAAATCTTTGGGAAATACCGCCCGACCCGATGCTTGTACTGTCGGTAGGCCTGCCCGAATCGTTGTTCCAGAGCGCCCTCTTCTAACTTCACTCTGAAATGTGTGTTGAGCCCGTAGATTCCTGTCCCGCACAGGCCAACCCAGGACGGCAGGGCCAGAAGAAATCCCGCCACGATGCCGAGCAATCCCAGGCTGATGGGATTCCGGCATAATCCGAAGATCCCCGAAGTAATGAGAACCGAATCCTCCTCGTGGCCGGTCAGCCCCCTGGTGCGGAACGCAGCCACCCCGAACAGAGTGCAGACGGAACCGCCGGCCAAGCACAACACCGCCAGCGTGGTGACCACGGGACTTTGCCCTCCTTGAATCGGTGCCATAAATAGATACGCTTCAGGGAATAGCAGCACTACCATCGGGAGCAGAAAAGTCCCTATCGAGATCAGGGTTCCCAGGAGGCACAGTCCGAAGGCCACCGGCAGGGAACCAATCATTCCCCGAAGCACGGCTCTGGCCGGTTCGTTACATCCGGTTTTCAGTAATTCCACCGTGGTGAATTGACTGTGGACCGGCCAAAAGATCAGCTCGAAGCCCTGCACCAAATACACACCCAAAATGAGTATGAGCAGTGAGTTTTGGATAACGGGTATGCTCATGAAATTCGATCACTCGTCAGGTGTCTTGCGTCGGTTCGAAAGCACGTGTTCTCATCAGTAACCGTTCCTCTCCATTCCAGAGATTCCATCGCCCGGGACCGAACACCAGGCAGACTCCCGCTCCAAGCAGCAGGAGTTTCGGAAGCAGTAACGCAGGCGTCGCCATGATCCAAATCCCGGAAATCACCATTGCCCCCAGCGCCGCTATTCGCGGCAGGATACCGACCACCAGCATGAGAGCACACAGGGCCAGACTGCCGGCCACCATTCCCGGTGGATAAAGTAGCCCGGGGCTTTTGGCGAGAGCCGCCTGCAACCCGAACCCATCCGCTGACCCTGTAATTCCGAGCAGGACCAGACTCACCACTCCCAGTCTGATCCCCGGCAAAATCACGTTGCGTGATGTTTTACCGGCCAGGTGAATCAACCGCCGGTACCAGACTAACTCAGAATCCAACCGGCCACTGGCGAATAACCAGTCCCGGACAAAGGTGATCACCAGGGGCAGACCGAAGACCGGTGCCGCCGTCCGCAGCACGGCCGGCGAAAAGACCGGCCACAGGCTCACGGCCAGAAATCCCATCTGCAGCCCGGCCAACACCGGCCGGTTGGGATTCTCCGGTAATGCGTAAACCGGTTTGTGCCTTCGGCGGCGGAACCGCAATCCAATATCATAGAGATAGAAAGCGATCCCGACACTAATATACCACCCGGGAAGCATCCCCCACTGTAATCCCAATAACGTTACGATCAAAATGCCCAGGGCATCGAATCGCATATCGATTTGCGCTCCCAGAACCGTCACCTGGCCGGTTTTTCTGGCCAGTGTGCCATCGAACCGATCCAGTACGACTCCGATGGTATACAGGAGTCCGGGTATCCACCGGAATCCTCCGGCCGGCGGCGGAGCGAGTAAAAACCCGCCCACACACACGAAGAGAAAACCGCGGATGATCGTGAGGATATTGGCCGCTCCCAGCTGCCCGAACAGCACGTGATCGTCCGGACGGTGGTTTTGCGGTAAAAATCGCCGGATCTCCGCCAGTTGCACTCCGGCCAGCACGGCCGCTGGCAGCAGCCAGGTCACCGCAAACAAAAGCCCCAGGAATGCCATCAGAATACATGAAAGCAGCAGCAACATACCAAACAAGATAATGGAGAGCACAAACCACTGCCTTCGCAGCTGCGTAAGTACCGGGTGCCGGTTCGAATCTTTCATGCCCTATGACCCCCTGACTGCTGAATTCCTATACTAGTCCGAAGCATTATCCGTGAGTCTCCGGTACACCGCGCCAAAAACTACAAAGTCATCCCCGAGTCGCAGCAGGCACCGCCCCCCTTCCACCCAAAGGCCACTCCAAGCCCAAGCGGCATAACATCAGTCCGTAAATTTCACAGATTCACGCTGATTGAAACACACGAATCCGGAAAATCCCACGGGTGTGATTGAAATATTTTTCCAGTGAAAATCCCCCGAATACTCGGGGCAGGCTGTGTAATCCGTGGACCGTTGCAACCTTCTCCCGTCTCACTTTGCCCTCTTGGCATTGTCTGTATGGTGTTTTTAAATCCGGGTTTTCAAGATGTTATAATCTAAGGCAAATTGCAGGCTCAGGATTCGCTTTTGGCCCCGTACTGCTTTTCCTGGCGGTAGAGCTGCCGGATGGCTTTTTTTAGTTTCTCAAGATTATAGGGCTTCGACACCTTCGCTCCGAATCCATGCTCTTCATACTGGGCCATCACCGGATCATTGGAGTACCCACTGGAAACAATAACTTGCGCCCCGGAATCGAAACGGTGTAAACTCCGAACGGTCTCTACTCCCCCTTTACCTCCCGGAACGGTCAGATCGATGATGGCAAAATCGTAGGGTTCCCCGGATTGAGCAGCGGATTTATATTTCTTTAAGGCTTCATCTCCGTCGCGAGCCGTCTCGACACGATAGCCCAGGCTTCGTAACATTTCGGACGCCACATCCAAGACAGTTTCTTCGTCATCCATGACCAGGATGCGGCCTTCCATCGAGGAGACCGCAGGTTCTCCGGTTCTTTGCACCGGCACCTGCCGGCCTGTGGCAGGCAAATAGATAGAAATAGTCGTTCCCTGTCCCACCCTGGAATCCGCTTTGATATATCCCTTGTGCTTATCGATAATAGAATACGCCGTCGCCAGTCCCAACCCGTTCCCCATCTCCTTGGTGGTAAAATAGGGATCGAAAATTTTATCGATATGTTCATTGGGGATTCCGTTGCCCTCATCGCTGACTTTGATTCTGACATACTTCCCGACAGTCAGGGGTAACTTTTTATTTTGCTCTTCGAGGACCAGGTTTTCCACATCGACCCGGATGGTCCCTCCTGACGGCATGGATTGATCTGCGTTAATGATCACATTTTGCAGGACCTGATCGATCTGTCCCTGATCCATATCCACCAGCCAGAGATCTTCCGGAATGTCCAGCGTACAACTCACGTTCGACCCGTGTAACGCGAATTGCACCGACTCCTTAATCACCTCAGCGATCGATGCCGTTTCTTTGACCGGGGCTCCTCCCTTGGAGAATGTTAACAACTGATTAGTGAGGTTGGATGCCCGTTGGACGGCACGTTCCGTCCTGTGGATCAGTGATTCGACTTTTCCCGGATCCGAAAGTGACAGCCGGGCCAGCGACACATAACCCAGAATCCCGGCCAGAATGTTATTAAAATCATGGGCGATGCCACCGGCCAGGGTCCCCACGGATTCCAGTTTACGTGATTTCAGCAATTCCATTTCCATGTTATGCTTTTCCGTCTCGTCCCGAAAGACCAGCACCGTCCCGAAGACCTCGTCCTGTTCGTCAAGCAACGGGGCAATACTGTGAGCGATAATCCGGCGGGACTCCTCCCGAAATTTCAACACCGTTTGCGGAGGCAGCATACGAATTTGCTTGGATTCCACCACCCGTCGAATAGTCTCATCAAAATATTCCGCAGTTTCCTGCGCCCCGCTCGACAGGACCCCGGACAGACATTCTCCCTGCAGCTCTCTCTCGGATCGACCGATCAGATTCTCCGCTGCCCGGTTCACCAATACAATCCGGCCCGTGGTGTCGGTGGTCAGTACGCCGTCTCCAATGGAATGCAGGGTGACGGTCAGCTGCTGGCGTTCTTTGGCCAATTCCGATTCCGTCTGTTTCCGGGCGATAGTCATGGCCACCTGCATGGAAACAAAATTCAGGATATTTTTTTCCTTCTCGGTATATCGCACGCCGGTATCATAGCTCTGCACCGCCAGAATTCCGATGGTCTTTTCTTCGGTGCGCAAGGGCACACCCAGCCAATCCACCGGTGTATGTCCCCGGGGTTCGATTTCCTTGCGCTTCCGAAATTTCTCTAGTGTTTCATGGTCCAGTAAAAGCGGTTTCCCGGAATGGATGACATACTCGGTGATTCCGTTGTCCGCTTTCCGGGGGGACGGATCGGAAGTGAATTCATCCACAAAATACGGGAAAGTGATCTCTCCGTTTTCTTCATCGTACAGAGCGATGAAAAAGTTTTTCGCCGGCATTAACTTCCGGATAATCTTATGGATACTGGCGTACACTTCATCCATCGTCTGGCTGGTGTGGGTCGCTTCCGAGATCTGAAATATCGCCGCTTGGATGTCTTCGGAGTGTTTTCGTTCGGTGATGTCAAATGCCGTACCAAGAATGGCACGTTCACCATGCAGCTCGATGGGAGTGAGGTACACTTCCACCCAAATATCGTCCCCCGCCATGGTCCGTAATATTAATTCATACTGAGCCGGACGCTCTTCTCCCCGCTGACGGGCTCCCACCCGCTCCTTCACCATTTCACGATACTCGGGGGCAACAAATTCCCAGACTTTCCGCCCAATCACCTCATCCCTGGTCCATCCGATTAATTTCTCGGCGGTACTATTCAGGTACTGAATTTTATCACGTTGATAAATAAACGTAATCGAGCTGGCCGATTCCGTCAGGGCCCGAAACTTGGCCTCGCTTTCGCGAAGGGCTTCTTCATTGCGACGTTTCTCCGTCACATCGCGCAACGTTCCCCATGCTCTGTAAAAACGGTTCTGATCAAACACCCCCGTGATATTGATTTGCAGAATCCGGGTGATCCCGTCAAAGCCGGTCCACACCAGTTCCCCTTCCGACAACCGAAACTGCTTCCTGATAAATTGCTCCATCACTCCCTGAGAATTATTTTCGCCCTGATCAAGGATCTCTGCCAAACGAATGCCGATGAAACTCTCCGCACCGTCCAAACCCACCATGGCTGCAGAGGCGTCATTCGCTTCGCCGATGTATCCGTACTTTCGGACCCAGGTGATGATCTCCGGCGGTGACAGGTGTATATCCAGAGGACGTTCCATCTCTACGCTGAAAATCCCTTCGAAACTGGTTTGCACAAAGGTTTGGTACCGGCGCTTCGCCTCTTCCAATGCCTGTTGCGAGTGCTTGGTTTCAGTGATGTCAAATCCATAGAGTGTGACATATCCCCGCTGGGGGTGCTCGGAAAAGATAAACGAATAGTATCTCCCGCCGATCTTGTATTCCAGGGGAGTCACACTCCCCCCCTGCACGACCTCCTCGATTTTTCGCATCAATTCCGGGGGCAAGTTTTCGTCTGATCCGATCCCTAACTGCTCAAGTGCCTCTTTGCCATGACGATTCGCATACACAATCTGTCCCTGAATGCTCACCCGAATAATGGGTGAAGGATTTTCCTCCGGAAACCGGGAGAGATCCCGGATCCGCTGCTCGGTTTTTTTCCGGGTAGTGATGTCTCGTACGATCGCCTGCAATACGTTCCCGGTATCACAGGCGACCGCTTTCAGACTGACTTCCGCATCAAATACCGAACCGTCCGGTCGCTTGTGTTGCCAGTGGAAATGCTGCGGTGTGCCCTGCCTTGCTGCGGTGATCAACTCAGCCGCCTTTTCCTCAGAGCGCCGGCCATCCGGTTGTTTGGCCGGAGACAATTCGAACGGGCTGCGACCGAGTAACTTCTCCCTGGGGGCCTTAAAGAGATCTTCCGTTTTTTGATTGCATTCGACAAAAATACCATCCCGGAGGATAAAAATGGCCTCTTCGGCCTGTTCGAACAGCACCCGATACCCTGCATCCGGCAGCTGAAAACCCCGGTTGTTTCCGGACTGATTACGCAGCCGTTCCTCCTCGCGCTCCGAAGTGCCGGCCGGTGCCTCCAGCACCTCCCGAAATACCTCCGGTGATGAATGCAGTCTTTCCTCGTCTACAAAATGACATCGCTCTTGTGTAAGGATCGGCACTAAGACCGCTTCCTGATCGGCCCTGCCGATGATCAGGAGAGGGATATGACTGGTCTCTTCCAGAATCCGATGCACGGCGGCTAAATTGTCTGTCCATCGGAGCGGATAATACAAACAGATTATGTCATAAGAGGAATCATGTAACTGAGAAACGAAATCTTCTCTGCCGGTGGTCAGATGTACCTTGTCATTTTTTGAGACGAACGGCCCACTCTGAAAGTGTGTATTCGCTTGTTCTACGCTATTTGCCAGTATTAAAAATTTCATAATCCGCTATATCCGACCACCACAACCGTATATGCTCATGAGGCGTATCATCAAACTCACCGGTTCCAATCCCACTGCACCAATAAAAGTTCCGGATAAAACCCCAACTCCGGCTTTATAATTGTTTGGTTTAACCCAATAGAATGCTCCTTGTTTCCGGATTCTTCCTCTTTGCCTGAAATCACATTCCACCGGAAGTTCAATTCTCCGCGCCCCTACAACAATTCTCTTGTCCCTTCAGATCGTAGTGCTAGCCTCCCCCCTCTTATTCAAATTAATATCGTCATCGGGAGCAAAATCATTAGGTCCGCCACCATCTGCCGAGACCAGAACAACTCCTTTCAGTTTCCGGCTCCACCAGCCATCACCTTATCCGGAGCGAAGGAACTCCGATACTGTCATCCCCTCCATGTTCCGAGAGATAAAGCCGGCGAATGCATGTCGGAATGTGGCATGAGTACTCCTATGTCCCATAATACTTTAAGATAAATATAATAAAAATCCCCAGGTTCAGGATGTGCGTTAGGATACAGAGTTTACAGAGAGTTTGCAGTTTCACTATCAGCGAACGAAACAGGTAGACGGAAAACACGACCACCCCAAAACTCACCATCAGCCATCCGGCATCAATCACCGGACCACTCGTATTCCACCACAGGAGCCCATACACGATGAGCGCCAGATAATACATGAGCCCGAAGACCGAGTTCGGTAAATACAAAACACGCCCATACGATGTATCGACGATCCGTTGCTTTTTCCCCCGGATACTACAGACCGGCATGCTTTCGATCAAATCCTCCCTCACCAGATGGTAGGTTGCCAGCGTAAAATAAAGGCTCACAGCGGCACCCGGCAGCGCACAACCCATTATGAGTAACCTGATAGTCGTCATATTTTAAAAGTAAGATGATACTTCGCCGGTGTCAATTCACAGAGCAGACGGTTGCCCCGATGTGAGCCGTCTATGTATCTCCGGAAGGGAGTCCCGCGATCACAGCGAAAGGAACGGAACAAACCGGCTCCTGCGCGCTTCTATGAAGCAGCGAATACATGGGACATGATTCGAGATGGTCATCTGTCATCGAATTATCGCACCAAAAACGCAAGAGCCCTCGTTAAGCTGCACTTCACCCCTCCCGGATCGCCATACAATATACTGCGGTACTCACACCTCTCACCGCCGACGGACTGTGTCCGATGTTTCTCGCCGTTCCTTTGCAGCGTCAATAGCGATTGATTTACCGGACGGTTATCCACATATTACACAATTCACGATTCGATGACGTGTTTTTAACTGCCGAAACGATGGGAGCATCATGGAATATTTCTGGATTGGATTGGTTGTACTGATTATCGGATGGATCGTCTTTCGACGGCTTCAGATGCGAAAATTTGATCTGTCTCCCGCCGAACTAGATGAGCGCCTGAACAAAGTGCCCAAGCCAATTATACTCGATATCCGAACCCGGTCGGAGTACAACAGCGGTCACCTGAAGAACGCAAAAAACATCCCGGCGCAGGAGTTACGAATCAAGTTGAATCAATTGGAGAAACATAAGCGGCAGGAAATCGTGGTGTATTGTCAAACCGGTTCCCGCAGTGCGGCGGTCACCCGGTTCCTGCACCGGTACGGATTAAACGTCAAACATCTCAAGGGGGGACTGGTCGCTTACAACCGATTTAAAAATCAATCCTGACTTTTTTGGCCGGGGAGCGTCCCTTGCCCCGGCATTCCCTCGTGTCGCCGGAGGCGGTCTGTCCGGCGGAATTCCGGTCACATCCCATGGTCTTTTCGTAACCTTTTAAACACAACTATCTCTAATTTCACTAACGCAAGCGGACAAACGAAGGAGACAGACAGTTCCAATGGACATTATCGCCAAGCACCTGGAGCAACGGACCTTTCTGGTCAAGGGGGAATCAAATCACTGGGTACCGGTCGACACCCGCGAACAAGCGGGGGGCTCCAACGCCGCCTCCTCCCCCATGGAGATGGTATTGATGGGCCTCGCTTCCTGTACCGGTCTGGATGTCGTGGTGATCCTGGAGAAGCGGCGGGTAACCCTGCAGCACTTTGAACTTCAGGTCAGCGCCCAGCGGGCGGAGAGCCATCCCAAGGTCTTCACCGATATTCATCTGCGCTATATTTTTACCAGCCCCGATCTGACGGAAAAAGACGCTGAGAAGGCTATTAAACTGTCCAAGGATAAATACTGCAGCGTCTCGGCGATGCTGGGGAAAACGGCAAATATTACCGCTGACTTTGAGATTCGCCGGCCTGACTAAGAAGGCGCGAGGTCGGGCGTAACGTCTGGGCCTACGACGAGCTGTCCGACCCGGCAGCGGCGGTCCGACGGGGGGTTTCGTCATAATCGATGAGTTGCAGGATCTCCTGGCGGACTAACTGTCCGAGTGCATCCACCGGAGTGTCCTGCACCGTACCCGCAGGAAGTGGCTCTCCGAACCGGACAGTGATGGAGCCCGGTCGCCAGTGAGGGTTTTTGTACTGCTTCACCTCCCACATACCGGAGAGACCGACCGGCACGATGGGCACGCGGGCCGCAGTGGCCAGATAAAACGGTCCTTTCTTGAACGGTCGCAGCGCCCCATCTCTGGTCCGATGCCCTTCGGGAAGAATCACGATGGAAACGCCTTTTTCCACTGCGTGGGCGGCGGTTTCCAGACTTTTCTTGGCCTCCTCCAGTTGCGTGCGCCGGATGGGAATATTCCCCAGGCGTTTCACCATCGCCCCCCACAACGGCCAGTCGAAATGCTCCGCTGCCTCCACCCCCCGTTTTAATCCGGGAATGTACCCTCCCAAGACGAAGACATCAAAAATGTTGACGTGGTTTGCCATGAAAATGCAGGGAGTCTCCGGGGCCACTCGTTCCATTCCGGTAACCGTCACGCGGAACCCTAATAACCATAAAAAAGCCCGGCAGCCGTACCGGATGACCCCTTCATAGCGCCCGAATGGTATCAGAATGGCTGCAATCAAGACCAGGATCACCAGCAGGATCGCCCAGAACCCACCCCAGAGATACAGAGCCCCCGTCACCGGCCATCGGAGTGTTGCCCTCATCGGTCCTCTTCGGAAATCGCCGGATCATCCGGCATCGAGCTGAGTATTTCCACTGCATGTGGCTCAATCCCAATTTCAATAGGAGTGCGACCGAATATTTCACCGTCGGGGATTAACACCCGGGGTTCTTCCGTCCACAATTTTACCGATCGCACTTTGTAGACATCGACTTCCGGTAACGCGACGTGGGTCCCTTTAAAGACCTTGGGAAAGGCGCGCAGTAGCCGGCGGCGGGACAATTTTTTACACACCACCATATCGAGGAATCCGTCATCGATTTCCGCGTCCGGCGCCATGAGCATATCGGCGGCCGTGTACCGGGTGTTACAAAATTCCACGAAGGTCCCGGCCATGTCGATCTGTTCTCCGTTCATCTCAAAGTGCATGTGATGCGATTTGAGAAACAGCGTCTCCCAGAGGACTCCCACCGTGTAGGCCGACGCGCCCAGCCATTTCCACTTGACCGCCATATCACCCACCTCCGCGACGAATCCGACCCCGATGACATTCAGAAAGTAGTACTTCTGCCGTCCCATCAGAAAGGTCCCCACATCGACGCGGCGGGTTGTTCCGCCGGCGATAACTTCCATGGCCCGATCCACCGTGCGCACACCGGCGGTATCTGTCGCTCCGGCATTCCCGGTACCGATCGGGATAATCCCCAGCGGCCGCCGTTCGTTTTCGGGCCGGGCCATCAACCCGTTGATCACATGATACACCGTGCCGTCACCGCCGGCCACCACTATCGCGTCACAATACTCGCACGGGAGCTGTTCCGCCAGTTCGGCAGCATGCCCGTGATATTCCGTCACGGTGAGATCAACTTCGATATCATAGCTGCGGAAGAGTTTCAGGATGTTTTCCAGCAGTTTCCGGCCCCGGCCGTGGCCGGCCACCGGATTCAGGATGAGACGGACCTTCCGGATCTCAATCCGATTCATCTGTTTTTTTCCGCTTTACGGTACAAACGTTCCAGCCGGTATTCCAGGGAGGCCTGATCGTCGTCCCGGTGAACCGGTAACTCCGCCAGGGCTGCGGCGACCCACCCAATTGCCTGCTCGTAATCCCGGGCCTGATGCTCGTAATACTTGGCCAGCTCTTCATAGGGTTCCAGACGAAAGACACCCGGTGTGTTCACCTGCCGTTCCCATAATCCCACCGCCTCGGTCCACTGTTCCCTTTTTTTATACAATCCCGCCATCCTGGAGAGGACCTGGCCCCGCCTGTTCGGACTGAGATCCACCTCGAGCGTCGCGTGGTAGCATTCCAGGGCTGTCTGCACTTCCCCCAGCCGCTCATGCATTTTTCCCCGGCTGAACATGGTTAATCCGCTCTCTCCGGGAATCGAACGTACGCCCTGGTAATTTTGCTCCAGCATCATCGTCACCCCCACCATGGAAACAATATCGTGCACGTTGTGTTCGAACACCGGTGCCATCCCGGTGGGATCTCCTGTGTGGAGAAAGTCGAAATAGATGCCCGGTATTTCCTCGCCCGGGGTGTCGCCTTCCCGATAAAAATGCAGGATTTCCCGCTCCAGGGTCTGAAGCCGGCAGTTCTCCAGATCCAGATTCCAGAGATTCCGGCAGGGATGCAACAGATCCAGATGCGGCATGTTCTCGAACGGACTCTCCTGGCCGTGGAGCAAAAACCGGGTCTCCAGCAAATTCACGTCAAAACTCTTCCCGTTGAAGGTGATCAGGGCGGAGGCGCACTCCAGGTAATCCCGGAGTAAATCCAGCATCCCTTCCTCCTTGACGTAGCTATCGACAAACAGCTGATCCACAATAAACTGTTCGTCCAAAAAATATCCCAATCCCACCATAAATGCATAGGTGCCGGTGCCACCGCTTAAGCCGGACGCTTCGGTGTCCAGAAACAACGCCCGGGATAACGGCTGTTCCGGGGGGATCCGCAGGTTTCCCAGCTGTTCCAGGTGCACCGGGTTGACCTCCCGGAAGCTCTCCAGGGTCGTATTTCCGTGTTCGTACGCCACGTCGTACGTCGTCCGCGCGCGGAAAATATCACCGAAGTGGGTATTCACATACTCACCGGCGACCAGTTCTTCCAACCGCTTTCGATCCCGGACTACTTGTTCCTCTGCAAAAAACTTTTGCCGGGATCCGGTGGAGGTGCGGTTATACAACCGGTTCAACTTCTCCTTCACGGAGGTTGAGGCGCCGGAATCGGCAGATCCGGCCGCGGATTTCAGGTGTTCTAGCTGCCTGCGAATATCCGACATGTCTGGTTCCTTGGTTAACCGGTAATGTATAGCGGGAAAACTCGATTCTCAAGATGATTGAAGCGGGAACGGGGAAAAATGAAGGCAACCTGTCACGGAAAATATCCCCGGCTCTCGGGTTCCGGCGTGACCACGGGCCATCCTTCGGGGCTCACTCTCCAGGCGGCTCCGGATTCTGAATCAGCCGTTCCACGCCCCGGACCACCTCCCGAACCGGTTGGTATCCTTCCAATCCGTGGCGCAACCGTTCCGCCAGCATCCGGGTGAGCGGTTCCCCCAGCAGTTTACCCATCGTCTTCCTGATCCGTTCCGGGCGAAACTGGTCCAGGGCCATCATTTCCGCGATCCCGGCAGTTTGCGCCCGGACGGCGTTTTCCCGCCCCTCGGCTCCCGAAGGCACGATAATGGCCGGGATCCCTTCCCGGATGCCGGTGGCATAGGCGAAGTAATTCCCCCGATGCACGAGCAAATGGACGTCCGGGAGCAAGGACGAGAACGTCAACTGCTCGACAACCCGAAAATTATCCGGCAACGCCTCTATCTCCAGATTCTCGCCACCACTTTCGATAACGACCGAGCAATGCTCCCCGCCCAGGCCGTTTATCAGCCTCTTCACCAGGATATGATTATCCGGTGTCGGAATATATTTCAACAGGACCACCACCACGGGAGCGGTGAGTTGTCCGAACCACTCCGGTTTATAGGCCGTCAGCTCCGGCCCCCACACCACCGGTCCCACAAACTCCACCTGCTCCGGAAACCGGGGCGAACCGATTTCCATGGAGGGAATTCCCAGGGCAAGATATTGCTCCCCCCGGAGCATTTGCCGGGTAAAGGCCCGTTCGATCGGCGCAAGCCCCTGCGCTTGCCGGAGTGCGTTGATGGCCGCATCCCACTTCCTGAGGCCCCAGCGATGAAAATAGCGAATCACGCGGGTTCTCAATCCGGTGGAACCGATGCCGCGCCCCGTGTAAGGGATGCCGTCCTCCGGCTCGAGCATTCCGGGATTATTGCCCATCACCGACCACCGCACCCCCAATTGTTCCGAGGCAATGGCGGCACCGAAATCCAGGCTCCCCACCACGACGAAATCGGGCGATTCCCGGCGCAGAACCGGTCCGTATGCCTCCACAGCGGCCGAAGCTCTCTCCAGAATCCGCTCGTAGAAGGTATCGGCTTCCTCCCCGAATGGGCGCAACACGGTGCCTTGCATCAGGATCTGATGCACGACCGCATCGAGATTCTCGCGGGAAACGGGAAGGCTCTGCCCGCCGGTGGAAAAAAGTACCCGGTGCCCCCGGGCTAGAAATTCGAGCATAAAAGGAACCATGGGAAAGGCATGATTCGGTTCCGGAATATTACAAAAGATCAGAGTAGCCATGGCAGACGAATCGGTTTTCAATCAGGTTTGCGATTCAGATAATCCCGGATATTGCGGATATGCTCCGGGGTGGTTCCGCAGCACCCTCCCACCAACCGAAGACCGAACCCCATCCAATGTTTGACATACCGCAGATAACCGGCGGGAGAGAGGATCTGGTCGATCGTCCCTCCCTGTTCAGGGATGGAATGCCCCACATTCGCGTATGCGCCCAGGGGATATTCCGTATTCTGGTGGAGGGCCTCTAACGTCTCACCGATGATGGCGGGATGGGTACAGTTAATAACCAATGCCAGCGGCTGAAAGGGGATGATCGCACTGGCCGCTTCCAGGATGGATTCGCCACTCAGTAATTTACCGGGGCGATCGCACACGAATGACACAAAAAACGGGAAGGCCAGGTCATGGGCGATGCGGGCACACGTTTCCGCCTCCCGAATGGTATTCATGGTCTCGAACAATAAGCCATCCACGCCGGCTTCGATGAGCCAGGCGATCTGTTCGCGATGTTCGGCCGCCAGTTCTCCGTCGTCCGGGACCAGGTCCGGCCGGTAACAGTCCTCAAGCGGGGCCACTGAACCGGCCACAAACACGTCCTGGCGATATCCCACGGCCTCCCGGGCACATGCGACCGCCCGGGTATTCACCGTCTTCGCGTCCAGTTCGGAACCCGCGCGTTCGTAGATCCGGCGGGTCGTGCGGAACGTCGCAGTCGTAATAACCTCCGCGCCGGCATCGATGTACTCCCGATGGATCGCCGTAATCATCTCGGGGTTGGACTCCACGGCGGCTGCTGACCACAGCGGTTCCGGAAGGTCCTGCCCCCGGGCCTGCAGTAACGTTCCCATCGCTCCGTCCAGGATGAGCGGAGAGCGACTCGTTATGTACTGGCTCAGATCCTTCATGGGTTAGTTCAGATCCTGACAATACATTCCCGTATATTCGTAACGAACCAAACCGGCAGCACGGTAGTCCGAATAGCGTGGGAGACCCCGGACCTGCTTTTCCTCGGCTCCGGGTTTTT